>Ga0222633_1000046_pt1 | contig 121372 bp, 109 predicted proteins | sample AntAcemetageno48_FD_179816 | JGI IMG/M metagenome (GOLD analysis project Ga0222633, IMG submission 179816) | Saline water microbial communities from Ace Lake, Antarctica - #48 | ecosystem: Environmental > Aquatic > Non-marine Saline and Alkaline > Saline | place: Antarctica: Ace Lake...
CGTTTTCGTTTTCGTTTTCGTTTTCGTTTTCGTTTTCGTTTTCGTTTTCGTTTTCGTTTTCGTTTTCGTTTTCGTTTTCGTTTTCGTTTTCGTTTTCGTTTTCGTTTTCGTCGTCCCACGCCCTCCACGTCGCCACCGCGAAGGCGGTGTGCGCGCTTTCGTTTTGGCGGTCTGGGGCGAACGGCGCGATGCGGTTTTTAAGCACCTGCCACACCACCGTCTGCGTCGCCTTCGCGGTGGCGCAAATCGCAAGTGCGAACTCGCAATCCACGGATCGCATGACCCGTGGTACGCCGAGTGTTTCGACGCCGTCTGATGGGGACGTTTCCAAAATCCAGGAAACGTGTCTCCGCGTCCAGCGCGCGACAGCTTCGTCGGACGGCCGATGGAGGCCTCGCAAGTCATCGCGACACCGCTCGCGTATCAAAGCCGAGGCGAGCTGGGCACATGTGTGCGACACAGGTTCCGCACCGCACCCGGCGCCTCCAAATCCGGGTTCGCAAAGAGCTTCCGTCAACGCGCCGCGCGCTAAACCGGCGTACGTCTCCAGGGCTTGGTCGTCGTCTTTTTCCAGTTTCGCAAACAAAAGCGCGCGCGCGAAGAACCGCCCGCGGGTGACCAACACCGGCCCGAGCACGGCGACGTCCACGTCCCGCGCGTACATTTGTGCGGCCGCCAATTCCGTACCTTTTTCTACGCCGTTCACGGTGCCCCCAAGCGCCCGTTCCAGCTTCGTAACGTTACCCGTCTCCGCCCACAGAACCAGCACGAGCGTGTCGCCGCGGCGCTTCAGCGCGTCGCCGTTCGCCAACGGCCTTTTCTCTAAGTACTCCACCAACGTTTTTTTCGCGCTTAGTAACTTCTTTTCAAGCGTTGACACCGGCAACACCGAGCGTAACGCACACGCAAACACGGTCTCCAGGTCGCACACAATCGGGGTCCCGCCAACCGCCGCGAACCGTTCGCGCGCGCCGAGACGCGACACGAAACCGCACTCTGTGTTTTCGGACCACGCGCTTACTTTGTTCGCGGCGACCGCGCCCCGGAACGCCGTTTTCGAACCCGCTTGTCGCGTGAAGTACGGCAGGAGCTCCGCGATTTGCACGGCGTCGCCCACCGAGCGCCACAGCGAAACGGCGTATTCAAAGTCAAGCCTCGCGACCGCCAGAAAGCCAGCCTCGGCGCGCATGTGTATCGCGAATGAAGACCTTCCACAACGCAAGCCGTTCTCGTGTTTCCATTCGTCCCCAACGTCGCGTCCCCGCGCGTCCGCCAAAGAAACGGCCTCTTTTTTTTTGTAAAGAAAAGTGTCAGTCGTTGGGGAAACAGTCGTCCGGGATTTGGGAAAGCCCCAAAACGTACCTTCGATTCGCAGCGCCACGAGCAGCGCAACGACTCGTTCACGTGTTGACCTTCGTCGGTGCATCTCAACAAGGCCGCCTCGCACGGCGACGAGCGCGCTTGAGGACGCGGGGCACGAAAAAGAAGAAACACAAAGTTCGTTGCCAACGTCGTCCCCCCTCCCCAGCGCCGGGCCGATCGGCGCGCCCGCCACGAGCAAAGCGTTTTGCGTTTCGTTTTGAACATCGTGTTTCCCGTTACACGCGTTTCCCGAGACGCAAAACGACACGCAATAATTGTCTTCCGGCGCGGTGCCGACGCAATCCACGACCGTCGCGACGGTGGCGCTTTTCGACACGAGCACCGCGAACGGAAACGCGCACGTCAAACTGATTGGCGTTTCCACGGCTGGCGCGCCGAGAGCTAGCGAGGCGCGCTTTTCAGTTTCGCCACCGCCACCGTCGCGCGTTTCGTCACAATCCAGCCACGCGCGAAGAAGCTCGCCGGTCGGCGCGAGCGCGAGGACTCCGTTTGGCGCGGCGGCGATTGCGGGGTGCACTGGGTTGGATTCCGCACGGCCTCCATCGTCATCGTCACCGTCACCGTACACACCACCACCGAACATGGTGTCGTACGCCTCGTCGTTCGGTCGAATCGGACCGAGCCCGGCGAGGACGAGGCGGCTTTTGTCCAACAATTTCTTTCTTCGAGAGTCCAAATTTTCTGTTCTTCGCGACGCGTCTCCGTGCGCCCCCGGAAGCGGTTCCGCGAGGCCGTCCAATAGCGAAACGCACACCACGCCTCTGGGCGTGCCGACCACGAGCGTGCCGGCGTGCCAACTCGCGGTGCGCGCGGGGTACGCGGATCCTAAAATGCGCTCGTACGCGACGCGGAAGAGACCGTTTTCTTTTGGACTCGCGATACCGGTATTTTCTTTCCCGAAACGGTCAAGTTGTTTAAGTTTTGGATACTCGGGGATTTCGTACACCACCACTTTCTTTTTGCGCTCCGGGCACACCACCGCAATTTGAGTAGAATGTGTGCCCGTGGTATCCACCGCGATGGCACTTGCATTGCGTGAGTTGGGTATGCAGAACACCCGGGTACTTTCACCTTCACCTTCACCTTCGACTCCGTGGTAGTGCACCGTGACCCCGGCTTCGGCTCTCGCGACGACGCATCGAAAAGTAGGCACAAAACACAGCTGGTGGATTGCAAAGTTCAAGTTCGTTGATGAGTCGTTCTCCTCTGAAGCTTCCGTTTCACGTGAAGTCGAGCTCGACGCCACCGCGTCCTGCGCTCGTGTCACGTCCTCGACCACGAAGCGCGAGCGCACGTCCCCATCCGGCGTGGTGCCTTGCACCACGCGCATGGAGCAGACCTCGCCTCCCGCGAATCCGAGATGTGCGCGTTCGCCAGCTTGGTCCAAGACGAGCGACGTCGCGGCCAACGGGTGTTTCCTCGGTGGCCTCTTGCGCCGCGTTTCGAACCCGCCGATTAGTACGTTGAGGTCGGCGCGAGCCACACGGCGGAAGGGCGCGCCCGCGTCCGGAGACGCCATCGCCGACGCCGACGCCGCGCGCGTCCAACGAATGCGAAAGCGCTTTTTCGTTGGACGGGCTTTAAAAAAATCGTCGAGGACCTTTCGAAGCGTCGTTTATCGGAGTTGCCGAGACAACGACAACCACACGCGCCCGCCCCCCGCACCGTGAGGTTCACCATGTGGGGTGGCTTGGACGAAGCGCTCGGTGTACGTGTGCAACCCAATGCACCCTCTTCCACGCCGCCAACGCGCGATGAGGCCGCAACCGCTTCGGGAACACAGCCTGCGCCGAAACGCGCGCCGTTCAATCTGTTTGACTTTTTCGGAGGCTTGGACGCGGCGTTGGGCGTGTCCGTGAACCCCAAGCAGCCGTCGCCGAGTGCTGGTGCTGCAGCGCAGGTGTTACACGTCACGCCGGCGCCGACGCAAACCCTACGGTCGGTGTTCCAGCCCGGTCGCACTGTGGATAACACGGAACCCCCGCTGGTGGTTTTAGTGCACGGCTTGGAGAGCCACAGCGGGACGTGGGACGCATTGATGTCCCGATTCGCGGCGTCCAAAGAACCGTCGCCGTCGTTTCTCGCGGTGGATCTGCGAGGCCACGGGCTTACCCCGGTGGGCGAGGAACTGGACTTCGGACCAGCAACCCTGGCGAGGGACGTCATGGCGTGCGTTACGGCGCACAACGCGTCGGCGGAAAAGTTCATTCTGGTAGGGCACAGCATGGGCGCGCGAGTCGCGACCCGCCTCGTCGCGGACTTCCCAAACAAGGTGTCGCACTTAGTAATAGAGGACATGGACGCGCGGCAGTTCGACGGGACGAAGTACTTCGGAGAGCAGTGGCGAGTGAACGGCTTTGAATATGTGAAAGCGAGGAGGTTTTGCCAAAGCGGCGAGAGTATACACGAAGTCGCGAGCGCGCTCGTCGGCGCCGCCGGCCCAGGAACGTTTCAAAAGGTACGTATTGCGCGTTTCCCGAATCCCGCCGACTGTTTACTGCCCCTCTTTCAGTGCACTACTGTAACATTTACCAGTACTGGCAACTGTTACATACGTCACATACGCACTTTTCGGCCCGATTACTCTGAGTGCACTGTTAGGCCCGATTACTCCACCACCCAATCCCCCATACAGTACACCCGTACTCGAGACTGACACTTTTCGTTTACAAAAAAAGGATCGCGTCGACGGGTACGTGGCCCGGGGTCGGGTTTTCGCCGCCCCAAACGGAAGAGGATTTTCCCTGATTCACCCCCTAGGGTTCGCGCTCGCGTGCGACACCGTGCTCGTGTCTGACGACATGCAACTCGCGCTTGAGAAAATCGCGGTGACACAAGGTTTGCGTGATCGATTGGACCGATCAAACCACGACTTTTGTTCTATTCACCTTTGGCGCGCGCCGGAACTCTCGGGCCAATCTTCCGCCGCGCTCGCGCCCGGTGAAAAAGGAGGCGTAGCCTGGATTCTTGCAACAATAGGGGAACACAACATACACGACACCGTGTTTCCAAACTCAGGGCACTCCGTACACAACGACGCACAAGAGGCGTACGAAAACGCGCTGCGTTTGTTGGCGTTTACGGGAACCCCCGCGACGTTCGAACAGTGAGTGAGAGGTTGTTGTTCGGTTGTTCGGTTGTTCAAAAGTAGCTACAAAGACTCACTACGAAGCGGTGTCATCGTCTCTTTCCGCTTTACGCCGAAACAGCCTTGGCTGGGGTCATCGTCGCTTGCGTGCTACACGACCAGAGCATCAAGTGCCGCTTGACCGCCCGCAGATTCATGCAGCGCGAGAACATCGACTTCTTCAGCACCTACTCGCCAGTCGCGACACCGGCGACAATCAGAATCGTTGTGGCAATCGCGGCGTGTTTCGGAGTCAATTTGAAAACCGCGGACACGGCTCAACCTTTCTTGGCTTTCTTGCACTCCCCGCATTTGCCTTTCAGCGCGGCGTTGCCGTGCACCGGGCACGGGCTGCAGTCCTTTTTCAAGCTGTCGTGGCGGCATCGCGCTTGCTTATACTTAATCGGCATGGTTCACGCGTGCGCGAAGTGGCTTGGGAAAGGGCCGGTGTCGAGGCTTTAGGAGGGCTTCTTTTTCTTATTCGGCGGTAGTTCCCAGAAACTGCAAGTGTGACTTTCAAGTCGGCTTGCTGAAACTGGACGCCAGCACGCCTGGGAAGCACACGCCGGTCCTCGCACTGTCGTCAGCGCGGACGGGTGCGCATCCACGCATCCCCGCACCGTGCTCACCCGGTCTCTTCGGCCTTCCAACGCAACGCCGAGTAGTCCGGAACGATGACCATGACCGACGTGTCCGAGCTCGGCATGCCGAATGCCACGACACCGCCGCCGCTCGCGCCCGAACCCCTTGCCGTGCCCACGATGGGCCCCGGGGACGTGGTGTTGCTCGAGATGAACGGCGATAAGTGGGCGTTCATCAATCTGAAACGAGGACAGTAAGTGCCCTTGAGTTGAAATGACTCGAAACACACACACGAAGCGCGCGTGGCCTCGCGCGCATCGCCGCCGCCGCGTCCACGCGTCTGTCGCTTTTTAGGCTTCGATGATGATGATGGACGCTCCATCACGTTACTCGTACTTATGACCGGCGTGTCGTGACCGGCGCTGTGGCCGTATACCCCCTACCCTAACCTTCAACAACCCCTCCCTGACCCTCCCAAAAAACCCCCGCGCCCACCAGAACCGCGTGCATCGGCAAGCACCGCGAGGTGAATCTTGATCCCCTTCTCGGCGCGCCGTTCGGGTCGTGTTACGAGGTCGACCAAGATGGCATTCTTTACCCCGCCGCGCGCGACCCCATCGGGGAGTGGCAGGCTGCAAAACCGGAAGATGACCACCGAAGCAACGCCAACATTGTTGACAACAAGGACCACAGCGCACAGAGCTTGACGCACGACGATATCGCCAAATTGAAAAGGCAAGGCGTGACCGGCGAGTCGCTCGTCGCGAAGCTGTGCGAAAACAGCGCGACGTTTGACAGTAAAACCGCGTTCGCGCAGGAAAAGTACGTCAAGAAGAAAATGCTGAAGCACCTGACAAGGGTACGCGCGCGTCAGCCAACTGCACGGGCGGTGTGCGAAGCGTACTTCTACAAACAACCAGCCGTGACGAACTGGATGCGGTATGACGCGCTCGGGATGCTTTTGCTGTTCGGCAACGTCGGCGCCAACGCGCAGCCCCTGGTGGTGGAGACGTGCGGCGGGTTGGTGGTGAGCGCTGTGGCGGAACGGGTTGGTGCGGAGGGGTCGTCCGGCCGAGTCTGCGCCGGGCACACCGGGAAAAATTGCAACTCGCTCGATATCGCGAAACTCATGAATCTATCAGACGCGGCGCGAACGTGCGTGGTCATGGCGGCGCTACCCGACTTAATCGAAGCGCGAGGGCGGTGGATTTTGGGCGAAGACGTCGACGCGCAAGCTTTAGCTGAGGAGACGAAAATTTATGAATCAAAAGAACTCGCGCATACGCAAAAGCTCGCCAAGATGAAACAGGAAGGGGACGCAGACGGGGACGAAAACACAAAGAAGCGGAAGGAGGGATGGCGGCAAAAGAAAATCGCGGCGGCGTCGCCCGCGGTGGTCGCCGACTTGGCCAGGCCTACGGAGGGTTTCAGCAGCCTAATCCTAGCGTCGCCTTGCTTGGACCCGTTCACCACGCTGGCGAAGTGCTTGCCCTTGCTAGCCCCGAGTTCGCCTTTCGTGGTGTGGTTCCCCGCGTCGCAGCCTTTGGCGGAAACGCTGGATCTGCTGCGCACGAAAAAGATGGCCGTCAACCTCTCACTGCACGAACCCTGGTTGCGGAAACACCAGGTGCTACCTGGGCGGACGCACCCCACCATGACCACCGGCGCGGGCGCGGGCGGGTACGTCCTGAGCGGGAACTGGACGCCGCCTGATGGGCCTGATGGGAGGAAAGCGGTGGATAAAACTGTGGCGAAAGATGCGATGGACGCGGACGGAAAGGACGCCGGGGGTGGGGCGAAGCGCGCGACGGATGTCTCGAGCGCGGATGACGAGGCGAACAAAAAAGCCAAGCCGTAGAAGGTACCCGTTTCCATCTCTCACTCGTGAACGATAGATAGGTACCCCGCATTTAAAATGAATTAGAGTCATTATATACACTCAAACGTTAGCGTGTCTGACTGGTGTCACAAAACCGTCGGTCTACGCGCTGAACAGCTCTTCAACCGTCATGTCGCGATCGGCGGCGACTTGTTTGTACGTGCGCATCTCGCCGAGGCCCTTGACCACCGCGCGCGCGTTGTTCAGGGGCGAGGACGAACCTAGTTGTTTCGCGAAGACGTTCTTGTACCCTGCAAGTTCCAAAACGGTGCGGCAGCTCCCGCCCGCGATGACGCCGGTGCCCGGCCCGGCGGGGCGAAGCATCACGTGCGCGCCGCCGTTGCCCTTGACCGTGACCCTGTGAGGGAAAGATTGGCCTTTCGAAAGCGGCACGGTGATCATGCACTTCCTGGCATCCGCCGCCGCTTTCGTAACCGCGACCTGCACCTCCTTCGCCTTTGAGCACCCCACACCAACCTTGCCCTTCCCGTCACCAACCACCACCGTTGCCCTGAAGCTCATGTTGCTCCCGCCCTTCGTGACCTTCGTCACGCGCTGCACCTGCACCACGGATTCCTCCAACCCGTCGCCGTCGTCCCGGCCTCTGCCCCTGCCGCGGCCGCCGCGGCCGCCGCGTCCTCGGTCGCCGCCGCCGCCTCGGCCGCGGGCTGTAAAAAAATGTCAAGAGAGGGGGGGGGAGGTGAGCGAGGGAGCGAGTGGCGCGCGTTTTTCGCGTTAAAAAAGCAGCAAAAGCACACTGGATAAGCCACCAGAGCCCTAAAACCCCGGGGACGCGGACGTCCGTCGGGGACCGGCGCGCGGTGTGCTAGGCGACCTTCGGTGGCGGCCGGAACCGTCGCCGCTGCATCGTGAGTCGTAACCGCGAGTGCCAACACCGCGTTTCATCGGGATCGTGCCCCACGCATCGCCGCAGCTACGTCGCGCGCCGAGGTGGTCACCAGACATTCTCGTCATTGCGGTCGGACGTGTCGCGTCGTCGCGATTTCCGGAAACGCGCGTGGTGTGTGTCGGAATCGTGCCGTGCTTGGAATGCCTGGGTCGTTACGCACCACGGGGAGCGGGAGCTTCATCCTCGTCATCATCGTTGGACGCATCGGGGGCATCCTCGGTCGCCGCGGAGGCGTCGTCGTCCGCCGCGCGGACCGTCATTCGCGCGGAGCGGCCAGCAGCGCGAGCCATCATCACCGGGCGCGCGACAACAGCCTTGCCGCGAAGGCTCACCTTGGCGGCGAGGTTCAGGCGCATACCGGCGAAAACCTGGGTGCAGGTAGCCATGGCCGCCATCGCGAGTGCTAACGAGTTGCGGGTGGGCGCGAGGCGTTGTGCCCGGGCGCGCGTCGTCGACGGGAAAAGCGAAAAGGTTAGGGTTGCTCCTCGAGTGTGCGATTTTATTTTAACTCCAGGAGATTTAACTCATCGGATGTCGAAAGGAAAAAATGGCATTGCACCAGTCGGCGCTAAATTCATACCTCCCTCCCCCTCCTTTCCCGAATTTCCGTAGACGACACGTCATTCCTGAACCCAGGCAGGTCCTGGAACAAGTCTTTAAGTGTGGGCGGTATGCCCACGTCAGCAAGGGTGAGAAACGTTTCGGTCCCTTCGCCGTCCGTGCTTTTCCGCCCGGCGACGATGAATGAACATCGATGAAAACGAATCTTCGCAAACGCAGAAAACATGTTCGTCTCGCCTCCGTAGTACCTAGCCATCACCAGCCGAATCGCGGTATCGTGCCCGACCACGAAGGTTGACCCTGGTAACAACGCGGCTTTGGTGGAAAAAAGCGGCGCGCGCGTCAGGAGCAGTTTCGGGGATTCAAACTTGGACGGCGACGGTTTTATTACCGCATCCGGAGATGAAGTCGGGCTTGAAGTCAAATCCCTTTGACCGTCAAGTGTTTTGAGCATACCGCCTTCGAACTGTTTCGCGCGTTTCACAACCTCGTCCACGTGTATGGTGCCTTTGTCCACGTTGGAAACCGCGAGTTCGAACGCGAGGGGCAGGTCGGGCTTCAATAAAGACGCGGCGGCGAGCATCTCGCGATGCCCGACATGTAACGGGTTGAAGGACCCGGGTAACACTAAATGCCCATACGCGGGCACGCACTCCACTGCGGTGACCGTGCCGCCGATAAGCTCCACCAAGGCCAGGTCACCCGCGAGGAGCGAGGCGATTGGGTCTTCCAGTTTGTTTCGCGTATGACTCAAGGCGTCGCCATCCGTCAAGTCCATCGGAATCGTAAACGCGTGCCTTTTCTCGACCGCGTCCGGTTTGTTTTTCGGGAACACCGCATCTGCCGCATCACCGTCCATCTCCGCCTCCGCCCTCGCCGCCTCCGCCTCCACGGCCGCGTCCGCTAACGCCTGTACCACCACCCGGCTCGCCAGCCCGTCCTCTTCCCACCGGTCCCGCAAACCCTTTTGTAACATCAGCTCATACGTAGCGCTCCCCAAAACACCAAACGTCGCCACCACGCACCGATGCGCACCTTTTTTCGCAGGCACCGAAGCCAAAGCGCACGTGCACCCCACCCCCACCACGTTTCGGTGCTCGCTGCCGTGTGGCGGCGATAGCTTCACGCCTCGTTTATACGCCGCCCTGGCCAAGCCCATAGCAGTTTGCGCGCTGACGTACGAAGAGGGCTCGGCGCCGAGGACGTCAACCATCGCCGTCCGCGCGTAAGGCACTCTCGCTTCGAGTACCGTCCGGCTCGCCCCAGGCACGGCCATCACCCACCCCAGGCTCTGCGCCGCCCCGCCCGTGACGTGCACCACCGCGCGCACGGGGGATAAGTGCACCGCCTCCAGCGCCACCCGCAGCGCGGGCTCCATGACGGCGCGTCGGTGGTGACCGCGTCCTGCACTGGCAGAAATAGGTCATCTCATCTGATGCAGTTTCACGAAAAAGCAGGATTTGTTTGGAGAGTCGTGATCACCAACGCCTCGCGTCACTTCCAAAGGCGTCACCCTCCTTCGCGCGAAAGGGAAAGACGATCGCTTTTTCCCGTACGTCGCGGCTGCGTAGATGTCCGCTGACGGTGCGAACCCTTCTTCCCGAAACCCAACTTTATCGTTTCCAATACGCCGGTCGCCGGCAGATCCCGTCGCCCCAAAAACCACGTTTTCCACAAATGCGGACTGGTCGTCGATTGGAACCACGCACGACGGGGGCGCGGGCGCGGCGTGCTTCGTGTGAAGAAAAGAACCCCTACCCACCCACGTCATCACACACTGTTTCACCAAGAAATCAAACCCGGTGCTGACCTCGAACGTGTCTCTTGCTTCGTGTCACGCACTCGATGACACATCATCCATCAACTCGATCATCTCGATGCCACAAAAACCAAAATAAAAAACCACCCATCCCAAACCCACAGGCAAAAAGCAACTCACCTTCCTCGACCCCGAGAAGCTCGCGAACAACGCCAGGGTGAACGACACTGTTTTCCAGTTCCTGTCTATTGTGAGCGGCGTTGTGTGTGGCATCCTTGGATTCACCGACCTCGCCGGGTTCGCGTTCTTTTTGGTGTTTAACGTCTTCATCGGCGCAGCGGTGGTGGCGAAACTTAAGTTCCAACACGTTCACTTTTTCCCATCCCTGGATCTGATCTTCGTCAACGGCGCGTCGAACTCCTTAGGCACGTTTGTGCTGTTCTGGACCCTGTTCTACAACATCTGCCACCTGTTTTAGGGGGGTGGTAGTTAAGGGTTTTTTTTAGGGACCGGAAGTAGTTAGGGGTTAGGAGACGGACAAAAGTAGCGTCGTTTAGGGGACTGAAACTAGCGTCGTCCGATCGCTTCGCGCCGAAAGGCCATTCGGAAGAAGTCGTCATGTATCCATTCACGCGCCGCCCCGACCGACCGCTGCAGCGGAACTCGCGGCTGCGGAAACTCACGTTTTCGCTTCGCGACGAGTGGTTCGGGGAGAAACACGCGGGCGGCGCAAACGCGGTGGTGGTGTGCGGCGAAAAAAACGTGTGGACGGGCGGACGGGACGGTACCGTTCGCGAGTGGGTGGTTGGCGGCGGTGACTCAAACATTCAAAAATGTGTTTCCTCCACGGAGGCGCACGCGGGGTGGGTGAACTCGTTGGTGGCGCTGGGTACCGGCGGTGATTTTTTCGTATCAGGCGGGTCCGACAGGGCGGTGAAGTGCTGGAGAAAGACAAACACGAGCACCGACCCGCTACAGTGCGTCGCCACGCTGGAGCGGCATACCGACTACGTCACGAAAATCGCGCGCGGTTCGGAAAGCGATCCGGCGAGCACCAAGTTCGTTTCAACCGGGTTGGGCGCGGACCAGGTTTATTTGTGGGACGTCGGCTGTTTTGGGAAAACGAAAAACCCGATCGCGCAGTTCACCGGCCAGACCAACTCCGCGTACGCCTCAGGTGTGTGCGCTAACTGCCACACGATCGTTACCGGGGACAACAAAGGCGTGGTGCGTCGGTTCGACTCGCGAGCGCCTCACCAAAAACCGGGCGAATTCACGGGACACACGGGGACCGTCCGAACACTGTCCGTGGACCCGACGGGTAGGCTTTGTCTCACCGGATCATCAGACGGAACGCTGCGGCTGTGGGACCTGGGGCAAGGCCGGTGCGTGCAAGTTTTATCGGGAGTGCACCGCGGGTCCGTGTGGAGCGCCGCGCCGGATGCAAACTGGCGTTCGGTGGTTTCGGGCGGCGCGGACGGCGCCGCTTATGTCACCGATTTAGTCAAGAGGAGGTCGCAACTGCTTTTTTCTGAAAAAAGCGGAATCGTGGATTTGCAGTACGCGGGAGAGGGCAATAGCGACGCATCCGTCCCCGGGCGCATCACGGTGTGGTCCGCAACCTCTGGCTGCGAAATCAACCGGTGGTCCAAACGAGTTGCCGAGGATGACGAAATCGGGGGTCTTGCGTCCCCTGGGTCGTCGCTACGCACGAAAACGGCGAGGCTGAGTGTCGGATCGAACCGCAACGCACCCGACCAACACGGCGGATGGTTCGCCGCCGGGACAGGTGGTGCCTCCCCAGGACGACGGTCGTCTTTTTCGTCCCCGGGGCTCCAGGGTTTGAAACCGCGAACAAACGGCGCCGTGAAAAGTTTTTGTATCCAAGGCACCGCGCCGGTGGTGGAGCACCAAACGCTTCCCGACCGGCGGCGGGTTTTGTGTCGGGACACGGACGGGGGGTTGGCGCTGTGGGACGTTACGCAGTTCAAAGTCCTTGAACGGTGGGAGCCGGATTGCGACGATTCACCTGAAGCCGCCGCCGCGTCGTATGGGCCCGCCGACACCGAGTCCAAAGAGCCTGACGCGTCGGAAGAGACCGCCGCTTCGTCACAGTTCGAAACCGTGTTCGCGCGACTAAAAACCCCGGTACCGATCTCGGTACCGTCGTGGTTCACGGTGGATTCGCGCGGCGGGTTCTTGTCGGTAACCCTGACCCCGAGCGCCGCGTTTCAAGCGGAGGCGTACGCGTGCGAGTTTTCGAATGAAGCGAACCACGAGACCAAAATCAACCACGGCGTCCAGGCCATTCACGCGCTGTTCCGTTCGTGGCTGGTGAAAAGAAAAGCCACGGCGCGCAACGATTGCGACGTCGGGGACGACGTGGAAGGCCTCCACCGCAACGAAACGGAAAAGGAGTTTGATATCAACTCAGTGCGTGTTTGCGACGACGCGCGCGTTTTCCAAACCCCGAAAGTTCCCACGGATTTTTGGTCACCCATTTTTTCCTTCGAACCACCCGAACCGGAGTACGACCCGGCTTCGTACGGGCGGGGAAAACAAAACCAGTGCGTTATTTTCCTCGAGGGCAAACGCATGACCGGTACGCGTGACGAAGAAAACTTGTTACCGGAGTGGGTCGTGGACGTGCTTCACACGCGGTTCAAGGTTCCCGATGCGGGAAAAATTGGGTTCTTCGTGACAGAGGATGAGACAGAAAGTGAAGGAGGAAACAGTACAAGTAGTAACAGTACCACCAAGTACGTCGGCACGGGTAAAACTTTTTCCTCAGGCAAGGTCACCGCGCCGAGAGTTTTGACGATCAAAAAGGTCGCCGCGTACGTGGTGGGCAAGCTGCAAATAACCCTGGCTGGTGATGTTTTGCCCGAGCAAGTGGTGACAATTTGTTGCGACGGCCAGACACTGGACCCGGGGTTCAGCTTAGCCACGGTGAAGGTACGTATTGCATTTCCCAAATCTCGCCGACTGTTTGCCCATACGCGACTGACACTTTCTTTTATTTATCTCAGACACACTTCTGGCGAAAATCAACCGACCTCGCCTTGACGTTCCGAGTCACCGACGCCGTCGCGAGAGAGACGCGCGACGGAAGCGGCGCCGACTCGGCGTAAGTTTCTCACTATATGCTCTATGCGTATATCAATACTTTTTTTTTTCTTTCGAACATCCTTAAAACGTATCAACCAGCTCCAGTAAAACCTTCCCTAACACGGCGTGCCGTCCACCACCTCCGCGGTGACCGGTCGGTCGGCGAAGAGTCGGCCGTGCATGCGTCTGCGCGCCATCTCCGCGTCGCGCGGGTTTTCAAATAAAACGAAAACCGTCCCGACGTCGGGAGAGTCGAAGTTCTCACCCAGCGGGCTGGGCATCGTGGCGTGTATGGAAACCACCGCGCCGAACGCTTGACACTCCTCTTCCGTTTCTTTCAAGATCTCGCCAGCCTCGACGTTGTCAAGAAGCTCCTCGCGGGTCGTAACGCCGGACAGGCGCACGGTGCGCGCCGGCGATCGGCCGCGACGCTCTTTCGGCGTCGGAAGGCTCTTGTCAGTCGGAAGACTCTTTTTGGTCGGCTCTGTAGTCGTCTCAATATTTTCACTCGTCTCAATCGCACGCGGCGAGCGTTCCAATCGTACTTCGCGCCCGTCCTCCCGTGCATTACGATCCCGCCTGTCCTCCTGTCTCTTATAGCCAGCCCCGTCCTCTTTACTGCTCGATGTCAAACGTTCACCTCGCGTACGGTCAACGTCGTTTCCCAAATCCACCCTCCCGGACTGCGGATATTCGTGTTCGTCTTTTCCGGGAGACACAGGCGGCGTGCCGTTGCACCCCCAGGCGCGCGCAGACCTCGCGCCTTTCAGCGTGGGCGGCCTATGCGCGCGAGTAAGCCACACGGGGGCGGGCGTGTCATATCGCGTGCCATCGTGTCTCCCTGGCGAGCCTTCGGTGCGGCCGCGCGCGCGACGGAGAAGCGGCGGCGGCGGGGACGTTTTTGTTTCTTTCCCACCCTCATCCGCATCCGCGCGTCGCGAATCCCGACCAAACGAAGAAGGCGTCTCCCTTTCCCGCGACGGCGACGAATTTTCGTACTTTTCCGCGTCCTCCGCGACACGTGCGTGTCCTGTTTCATTCTCAACACGACGCAACCCACCACTAACCTCCATCCCAAACTTCTCCGCGTAGTGCCGTTCCCAAAACGCGACGTCTTTTTCGTGGAGCGATTTTCGTTTCGTTTTTTGGTATTTTTCCTCTTTTTCGGTTTCGCCGCGAACGCGCTTCGCGTCGCGATCGCGTGTCGAGCCAGACCCGTGTCCCTTTTCTTTTCTGTCGTACCAGTGGTCGTTTCGTTCGTCGCTTCTCGTCTCAGAGACACTCCGCCCCGATCTTTTGTGTGTGTCGCCCTTTTCGTGTCTCCGCGTTTCGCGCGCCGCCGAGACGTCCAGCCGCGATTGCGCCATTTCGATTTCAATCGCAAGGCGCGAGCGCTCCGAGTTGACGGACGGTTTGTGTTTCGAGTCGCGTGGCTGCAGCGCCTCACGGGCGACGTCCTGCCAAGTCGTGCTTCGCTCGCGACGAGGCACGACGTCGTCCGATGGCTTGTTGCTGCCATTTCGGCCACCACAGGAAAGGGGGGGAATCTGTCTCGGAACCAAGACTGAGAGTTTTGGTATTTTTTCTTCGTGCGACTTTTGTGCCTGGCGTGCCGACTTTTCGGGAATCACGTCACCACTCGTCTCGGCCGGCGGCGGCGGCGGCGACGGAGGCGCGCGCGTTACCGGCGGCGGCGGGTGATTGCTACTGTGAGGATACGAAGGCGCTGTGCTTTTGCTTTTGCTTTTGCGGTTGCGGTGTTTTTCTGTAGTCACGTCCACCTGTGTTTCCGTTTGCGGTGTGTTCGTGCACGCCGGTTTCGTACCAACACTCCCTTTGCTCGCCGCACCCGCGCCGCGTTCGTTTTCCACCGCCGCGAGTTTCTCCGCGAACATCGCCGCGACCCGTGCGAGCTGCTCCTGCGAAGGCCCTGCTGCGGCGGCAGCGGCCTGCGCTTCGTTGTGCTGTTGCCACTGAGCCGCACACGCGGTGTGATACGCGCTCCACTCACCACCGGAGTACTGCGGATGGTACGCGTACTGCTGCTGCTGGTACGCCGCCCACGCCGCGGCGTTCGCGTTTGCATCTGGAGATCCACCCCAATCCTGACCGGCGAGTGTCGCGTTGTTTGTCACCGGCACCGAGTCTGAAACAGGTGCGATGCCTGTAGACACCTCAGGTGCGCCGTCCACCGGCGGCGGCACCGCGCCGTCCAGACGCGAAGGCGCCATCGCGACTGACAACCGACGCGGAGGTAAGTACAAAGCAATTTTGAAGTGCCAAACGAAAAGCATTATCGTTTCGGGATATATTTCGATGCCATCGAAGGGCCCCAGATCTGGTCTCCATACAGCCGGCGCCCCGCCGCTGGTAGCAACGATGGGTTCCCGTGCGTAATCGCGGTTTCGCAGCACGCACACTCCGCGCATGACGTGCGTATAGTTAGATAGATAGCACGACATGGCGTCCGCACCGCCGCGTCCGCCCTCGGACGGCACCTCCAATGAAAACGATTCGGTGGTCACGCGCGGTGGGTTTCGTTTGCTTCGTCGCACGCAGACCGTAAGGCGGACGGTGGAGGATTTGTATTTAAGGGACGACATCGGGTGCGGCAGCGCGCTTTGTGTGAGTTGCGTTGATACGCGTTTCGGCACGGACAACGGAATACATCCCCCGCCGTTGCGCGCGGACGCGAGTCACTACGCCATCCCCGATGCGCGCGCGCTTGTTGAATTCGCGGACGCGTTTCTCGCCGCGGCGGTTCCCAACGCCGCGGACGTCGTTTTGCTCACCTCCGAGCTCGGGAAGGCGCTTGTGGTGGGCGACCCGCGAGTTGTACGATCGCTGCGCAAGTTCACCACAGACCCGCTAACGTCAAGAGGGGTCAAGCACTTCCCCAACGATTTCTGCCGAGCCACGAGCACGGCGGTTTCGGTTCACCGGCGCTTGGCAAAAAAGTCCAGCGCGATTCTCGGACGAACCCCGCAGATGTCCTTCGCGTCCCTTCCAAAAAACGCGGAAGAAGTGGCGACGCAGACGCACTGCGTGCTAAGGGCGGCGGGGTGGTACGCATCGCACGTGGTGCGCGGTGCGTTTCCCGTGGTCGTCGTGACCGACGACCCGACCACGCTTTCGTTCCAAAAAGAATCCCTCCCGCGCGGAGTGGAAGTGTGGACGCCCTCGGCGTACTTTCCCAAGTTCCGACCCAACTCGCTTCCGCTCGCCGAGTTCGAACGCGCGAGGGACGCGCGAGTGGACGCGGAGGCGGCTGCTATGGCTGCAATGGATGCGACCAAAGATTCAAACGCGACTTCACCCGCGAATCGCAAATTCGCGTTCCCGCCGCACTGGTCGCGACGCGACGTCGCGGAGGGTTTGCGTGTCGGGACGCTGGTCACCGGGACGCTGCGAATAGTAACCGACGCGACGGCTCGGGCGGTCGTGGCCACGTCGTCCACGTCTGTTTCTTCTTCCGGTGTGGCTCGGACAGGTCGGGCCACCGATGGTTCTTCTTTGAAACCCGCCGACTCCAACCAATCGACCAATACCGGAAACGCGGAGGGTGAAACCCACGAAACCGACGACGTGCGCGACGCGGACAGAAACGCGGAGGACGACGTCGCGGAAAACGAGAACTCCGACGACGGGTCCACGGCCTGGCGCGGCGGCGACGTTTTCATCGCCTCGCGTTTGCTGAGGAACCGCGCCATGGACGGCGATCAGGTCGCGGTGTTGCTTTTTCCCACGGCGCGGTGGTGCAAGAAAAGCGCGGTGCATCGCCGCCGAGATTTGGACGACGGCGACGAGGACGAGGACGACGACGGCGCGAAAGACGACGACGCCGACGCCGACGACGAAACCGTCCCAACCGGCGAAATCGTCGCGATTACTCGCGCGAATTGTGTTGACCTCGTCGCGGTGGTTTCTTCGGTAGACGCCGATGAGCTACTCGGGTCATTGAGTAGCACGCGAGTCGCGAACCGAAACCACGTCATCGCGGTTCCGAGCGACCGCGCCGCGCCGAGGATACGCCTGTTCACACACAGAGCATGGGAACTGGTGGGAAAACGGCTTTTGGTTCGAATCGACGGATGGCGCCGGGAAAGCGGTTTCCCGGATGGACGCGTGGTGCGAGTTCTTGGAGATGTAAACGACCCAGCGACGGAAACCGCTGCGCTGTTGCTGCAACACGGTATCAACGACGCGCCGTTTTCCAACGGCGCGACTGCGGGGTTACCGACTGAAGGCCATTTGTGGGTGGTGCCGCCGGGCGAGTTGAAAAACGCCAACCGAATCGACGCCCGCGCGTGGCGAACCATGTCCATCGACCCGCCCGGGTGTGTTGACGTGGACGACGCGGTTTCCGTCCGGAAAGTGCCTTTGGTTTCGCTTGGAGGGGGGCGTGTCAATGCGGTTGGTACCACTAGTAGCGCCGATCCCAGCACCGGCGCCACGCCAAAATCGGCGTACGAAATAGGCGTTCACATCGCGGATGTTTCGTATTTCGTGTCCGAGAATTCGGTGTTGGATCTTGAAGCGCGCGCGCGGGGTACCACGACGTACTTAACCGACCGCCGAATCGACATGCTACCCGAGCTGTTATCTGCGAACTTAGCGTCGCTGCTGCAAGGCAAAGACCGGCTCGCGATGAGCTGCGTGTTCACGGTGGATTGCGAAACGTTGAAACCGATCAAACCGCCGCGGTTCGGCAGGAGCGTGATCAACAACAAACACCAGCTGAGCTACTACGCGGCGCAGGCTATTTGCGACCGGGAAGGTTTGGAAGGTACGGTACACGATTTGGCGAAACACAACATTACGTCGTTATCGCCAACAGAAGTTAAGGGAATAGCAAGCGACCTCCGCGTGCTGGTGCGGTTCTCGGATACGCTGTGCAACGCGCGTCTCGAAAACGGCGCCATCGAGCTGTCCTCCGCGGAGCTTCAGTTTGAAACAAGCGCGGACATGCGCGATGATGATGATGACGACGAAAACGCAGCAAACTCTTCTCAATCTTTTTCTCGAAAAAAGGAAGTTCCTATGATGTCCGTGGTGGCCGAGCTCATGATCGCCGCGAACAGCGCGGTTGCGACTAAAATTATAAACGCACAAAAAAAAGGAGGCCCACCCGCCCTGCTCCGGAAGCACGACCCGCCTCTTCCCGAGAAGTTCGCCGAGCTCTCCGTTTTGTTGATGGAAAACTCTGGGGTCCTTTTAGACGCGTCCAGTGGTAAAGCGCTGTCCAACTCCCTTACTGCCGCGGAACACAAATCAGCCGACCCGAACGCGGGCCAGATGTTCCGCTCACTCGCCACGAGGGCGATGTGCGAAGCGCAGTACGTCAACGCGTTTGACGCCGGGTATGAGTCACAAGGAGACGCGCGAAAGAGCTCAACGAAAACGTTCTCGCACTACGGCCTCGCCCTCGATCTGTACGCGCACTTCACCTCGCCGATTCGCAGGTACGCCGATCTCGTGGTGCACCGCCAGCTGTGGGATGCGCTTTGCGTGTGCGGTGAAGTTGTCGGTGACTTTACGGAGGTGAAACCTCAAAACTCAAACGCCGTGGCCAAGTTAGCGGAGCACTTGAACCGCAAAACGCGCGCCGCGAAAATTGCGCAGCGCAGAAGCGTGGACTTGAAAGTGACGCAAACCCTGCGGAACAGGCCGGGGGTGGTTTTCGAGGCGTACGTCCGGTCGGTTACCCGAACGCGAGTCTCGCTGTTTATTCCCGCCATGCACGTGCACGTGTTCGTGGACGTGCTGACTAGCAACGGGCACGCGGTGTTCCCCAAAGGAAACAGTTACTTTGACAAAGGTAAAAATGACTCGCCTTCCACGGAAGCAAGCGGCGCTACTACGAAGATCGCGTACGAAAACGGGTTCAAAGTGCTGACTTTCGTGGACAAAAACAGCAAGCTAGCCCTTCCAAACGCACCACGCATAAAAACGGGAACCAAGGCGTTCGTGGAGCTTAGCGTGCGCGGCGGGGACACGGGACGGGCGGCGCGGCTGGACGCGGTTTTGCTCGAGCGCGAGACGGGTTCCTTTTCTTTGGAACAAGAAAAAGCAAGCGGGTTGGAAACGAGATCGGGGGACGGCAAAAAGTCGCACGAGAAGAAACGTTCGGTGACAAAAATAACACAAAGCGTCGCGGGGTTGACGTTGATTGAAACAAGACTGGCTCATGCGGATGCGGGGGATACCGAGTTGACTGAAGTGAACGCACTCAAAGAAACCGCAAACGCAAACAAAAAGACGCACTCGGTGGATACGAGGATCGGCCGAATACGTTTCCATTCCTCGAAACACGCGGCGACGCGCGTTTTCCCGGGCGCTTCCTTCCTCGACCCGGGCGACACCGCGAAAGAGTCACTGGTTAGTTCCGAAGTTTGCGTTGATTTGATGCGGAGAGTGAGACCTTTGCAACAAGGCGATGAGCCGAGTGGTTTGTCTCAAGTCGTGCGGTCCCGGTTCGTCCAAGCGAGAGCCGCCGCCGCGACGGCCGCGGCGGTTTCGGCGGCGACGCGGAACGGCGCTCTCGACGAAAACGACCCGGAAAGGCGTTTGCGGCGGAAAAGACGCGCCGCGGTTGCGGGGCTACTGGCGGAGGAGGCGCGGCGACTGATGTTGGCGACGACTACGGAGGAGTTTAGGGGTGATGAATGACCATCAGATAGTTTTAGCAGCGTTAGTCTCGTCCAGTCGTTCGTGTTACCTTTCCGAAGGTACTTCGTAGCCAAAGGTGCTTCACATCTTATTAATTAGTACTCCTACGTTACTCCTGTGTTCCTCCGTTCCCGTATCGCTTCCCAACTTACGCCTCCATCATCCCCTTACCCCCCCTGTCTTTGACCCAGGACGTACCTCCAACGGAGGAGATGCAGGGCGCCTTTTTCAGGTACGGGAAGGCGTCTTCGAAAAGCGCGCCTAGGCAGAAATCGGCCACGTCGGCGCGCGCGATGCTCCCGGCTTCGCCGTCGATGACGTTGATCACGCCGGTTGGCGCGGTGGTGTTCAGGCCGCCCGGCCGGACGATGACGAACTCCAAATCCTTGCCAGGGCCGCCCATCCCGAGGAACAGCTGTTCCTGGTTATTTTTATCCGTGAAGATGGAGCGCATCACGGTGCTCATCAAGATGCGGAAAACGAGGGGGGCTTGGTCCGCGCTGTCGCCGGCGCCGATTGACGTGACGACGGCGACTCGGCGTACGCCCGACGCTTTCATGGCGTTGATCACGTTCGTGGTACCATCGGTGAGCATGGTCTTGCCCACGTCTTTCGTTTTGCCGCCCAGCGCCACGACCACGCCCGTGGTGTCGCCCGTGATGACCTTCGCAACATCCGCGAAGGAACACACGTCGCCCTGTACCACGGTCAGGTTGGGGTCGGTAACGGGGGTCCCTTCCTTGGCGCCGCCTGACCCGGGGGGGTACACCATCTTACTAGGCGTGCGCGCAAGCACCGTGACCTTGCTGCCGCGCTTTAGGGCCTGCACCACGCACTCGGCGCCGCATCCGCCCGTGCCTCCGATGACGACGATGTTGGATTTCTCGGCTGGGGTCGCCGAGGCGACCACCGAAACGGTGGCGCGTCTTGGGGAAACGTTCGCCGACCGGCGCGCGCGCAGTGCATAGCCTTGGGCCACGCGCGCGCGGCATGACAGGGGGGAGCACAGAACAGAGGAAGACATGACGTGTGTGCGAGTTCAACTGCGCAGTGCCGCGTTCGGCAGGGCACTGCAATGTTAACAATCTTTTAAAACAACTTGTTGTGACGTGTCACGCGGCGCAAATCTTGGCGCCGGCGAATCGACGAGCGTCTGCTCACCTTCCCGAGACTCGTCGCCGCGTTGCAAGCGCGCTGCCGCGCTTGCAAGTCTTGTCTGATTGGACTCGAAAAAAAAACCACGACCCTCGAGTAAACGCCCGACTGTTCGTTCCACGCGCGGCAGGCACACGCGCGCGCGCCACACACACGTCATGAGCGCGATCCTCGAGTCCCGGGGAGTTGACACTGGGCAGTGGCGAAACCCCCGGCGCGGTAAGGGTGGAGGGTCGAAGAAATCAAGGGACGTCGTGAACGTTCCCGACGGACACGCCGAGGCGACATGGCTGGACCAAGCGGGTCGCGTCATCCCGGGTGCGTGGGCCAGCGCGGTTGACCAACCCTCGCGGGGTGACGAGTTCCACGACGACGACGGTCAACTCTCCGCCTCGCCGGTGGGCCCGCTGTCCTGCACAACACAAACCTCCTCCGCCTCGGAAAACTCGGACGTCTCCGAAGACGGCGACGGGTGGCCCAGGCCCATCGCGCGCGCCGACGGTTCAGCTTCCCGAAGGCAGGTGCCCGTGGGAAAAAAGAAAAACGACGCCGTCATCGACGGCAACGCCTCCGCGCCGTTGCAGCAGTGGGTGGCGCAAGGGCAGACGGGTGATAGTGTGGTGAAAACCGACTGCGATCACTCCGCGTCGGAAACCGGTGCGACACAACAGGCCCCGCTTCGCGTGGACGCGCTGGAGCGTTTGGCGGAGGAAAAAGCGAGAGGTGAAATGGAAACGACCGCCGTGTTGATGGCGTCGAGCGTGGACCCTAGCACGATTTCGGTGCTGGAGTCGCTACAGAAAGCGCTTCACGCGGAAAGAGACGCGAGGGACGCGGCGGTGCAGGCCGGGGTCGCAGTCGCAAGAGCAGAGGCGTTCGACGATTTGAAGGAGATGGCCACGAGCGTCGCGACGCAATCGGCGCGGACTTTGTTCGCGACGCTTGAAACGCGGTTTGCGGAAACGGCGGCCGCGAACGAACGCGCGACACGCGAAAACGCGGAACGCGCAGCGCGCATCGCGGAGCTGGCCCTTACAACCGCGAACGCGGCGCAAGTCGAGATCGAGGTCATGGCAGCACAGATCGCGATGATGAAAAAGTCGCGGCTCAAAACGGAGAACGAACTGGAGACGGCGCTTGCGAGCGCGTGCGAAACGTGCGCCGCGCTCGCCACGAAGGTTTCGGCGCTGGAGAAAACGCTCCACAAAGGCTCCTTGAAACCGGCCGCGAAGGTCGCCGCGAAGGTTTTCAGGGAGAAGAAAATCAAAACCGTGCAGTTCTTTGAACAGACGTTTGATGCTGCTGATGACACGGAAGAAACGGCGGTGGAGAGAAGTTCCAACGGGAAGGTGCTTCGCGAGAACGCAGAGCCTGTTCGTCGGCGCACGTCGGTTGCGCGGGGCGACTCCGTGAAAACGCCGGAACCGGCGGCGGCGGCGAAGGAAACTGTTACGCCTGTGGCCGTCGCGCATGTGGCCGTTACGTCTGTGCCCGTCGCGCCAGCGCCCGTCGCGCCCGCGCCCGTCGCGCAACCGGTCGCCGTTCCAATCAGCGAGGTCCGCGAACGCGACATGACCGAAATGACCGACCACCAGCCCGCCGACAACCGGCAAAAGTGGGTCACCGCGAAACGCACTTCAGGTGCGAAGAAGCGACCCGACGCTGTTGCTGATACCACGATCGCGGGACAAAAAAAAGAAGCGCAGACGCAAAAAGTTAAGCGGAAGCACTCGCTGCAGAACCAGTACGACGGCCCGGAGTGCGTTTTGGAAACCGCGTCGGCTCGGTCGTCTGAAAGCAGCTACTTCGCCGTGTTCGAAGACACAAGAGAGACGCGTTTAGGCGACGAGGACAGCGACGAAGAAACCAACACGGAGTCGGACAGGAAGGAGGGATTGGTGGGAAGCAGAAACAAACAAGCGGCGCGGCGCGCGGCGAGGGCGAAGACCAAAAAATCCCCCTCGACGACGAAAACGAAAACGAGCGTTTCGCTCGCCACCGTGGGAAGTGTCCAGGCGGCGCAGCGCGAGATCGAGCTCGCGGACAACGCGAAACGCAAAAGCGAAAACGACCGGATTCACAAGAAACACCAACTCGGGTGGAACGGAGCTTTGGAGGTGACGGGTGGTGCGAAGAAACGAGGAGACCAAACCGCCGTTTCGAAACCGTACCCTAAGCCAAAGCCGATTTCTAACGCCGTCGCGTTCGACAACATGGGCGCCACCGCGTTGGCGTTCTTGGAGGCGGTGTGAGATGTGAGATGGGAGGGAGGTTTGTTTGGAGTTCGTAATGCGATTTCAGTTGTTTCAGTAGTCTGCTTTCTACCCATCGAGCGATAGCGCATCCACTAGCATTTCACATTGGATTCCAAAAAGTGAAAAGCACTGCAACTGTCAAAAATCGGCCACGCGAACCTGATTTTCCCGATTCAAACATGGCAGATGGGGCGTTCGCTGCGACGAGACCGTCTGCGTATGGTACACCAACGCGTTCGACAATGCGCTCTTCCCGTATTTTTGTTCCCTCAGAAGTCCGGTTCTGCCTTGAACCCCGCGTTGACCACCGCGTCTACTAACGTGGGCATCATCCCCAGCCCGTCCATCATGGTCTCGCAGGTCACGAAGACGGAGACTTTTTTGGTGTCCAAATCCACGCGCACGTCCTGATTGTAAAATAATAAATGTTAGTCTTGTATGGGCAGTCAGTCGGCGGAATGTGGTAAATGGGAAATACTCACCTTCACCGCGGACGTCGCCGCAAGCAGCGCTTCGGTCACCGAGGTCGCGCACCCATCACACATCATCCCCTCAACCTTCAGCGCGATTTCAAAAGGCTCATCCTCCGACGTAGAGGCTTTGATCGTGTACCGGCTCGCGACCGCGGGAGCCGAGGTGGAAGCGACGCGGCCGTGGGAACCAGCGCTGCGGATGGAAGACGATATTTACAGTGTCAGTGGTGATCCCTCGTTTTCGCGAGGGCGGCCTTTGGGGCGAAACACGTGAGGCGTGACAGGGGGTTCCGGGAGCGCAGCTCAGGTCAACGGACGTACCTCACGGGCACGAGCTTGATGCCCGAAAACGAGAGGAAGGGAAGGGTGAGCGACATCGTGGCGCGCGTGCGTGTGGAAACGACGCTTCGAGGAAACCGCGTCACGTGTTAGGCACCAAAAGCACTCGCTTTTCGTCCACCTGGCACTCACTTCAAACGAGTCGCTGGCAATGACTTTCAGCTGACGAGCTCCGCTTGATCGGACGACCGGTTGTCTCGACCGGGCAGTTCGATGTATAGACGGTCGACCATTTCGTTGACCGATTTAAATTGTTTTGAAAAAGCCAGTTTTAGAAACGTCCCCTCGATTGCTCCTATGACCACGACGACTCGTAGCTTCGGGTCACAAGTCCTCGGGCGGCCGTGATGTCGTCGTCGCGCGCGGGCGCGTCGCCGTCGTTACGCGGAGGAGGGGACGCCTGGGGCGACGGCGGCTTCCGGGCGGGTGACCTGGGCTCCGCACAAGGCACGCCCGTGCACGTGCCGATGGCTGCTTCCACGGACGGCACGCCTTCCACGGCGTACTTGGAGCGCGCGCGGGCGTTCGCCGAGCGCATGCAGGCCTCCATGGCGAGCGCGGTGAAGTCCGATTCGTTGTACAACACGCTCGCGAGTTCCCCCGCCACGGAGACGTTCGCGACCGCGAGGGCGAAGGAGCTGATGGAGGAGCTCATCCAGGCGGAACGAGGGGGACGGGAGGATGGTGACCATCGTCGTGATGGTGGGAGTTCGTTTTACGCGGGCGGGTCGGGGTACGACGACGAAGGCGGCGACGATCTGGCGAGTCGGATAGCCCGGCTGGCGGACGAACCGCTGCGCACGGGAAATGGGGACGAGGAAGAGGGTGGGTTCAGTGGCTTCAATGGCACGTCGTGGGGGGAAAATCTCTTCGAAACGCCGTGGAGTTCGCCGGGCGCCGCGCCGGAGAAAAATCAAAATCAAAATCAAACGCGACGCGACGGGTTCCCGCGAAACGAAGGACCGTTTTGGGACGATTCGTTGTTCGGCGGACGCGTGGAACGCATCCCGCCTGCGACGGGTGGGAAGCGACCGGCGGATGCACCGAGTGTTGCCTTTCAGCAGGAAGCGCGACCGGCGGATGTACACGAGTTCGGGGGCACGGATTTGGGTTTCGCCGAAAGAAGGACCCCGAGCGAAACCGAAACCGAAAAAGAAACCGTCGCCGAAAGAACCCTCGACCGCGAAACCTCCTTCGAAACCACGGAGCGCAAAGCGTACCGCAGCGTGGGCGCTCCCGTGGAACCTTCCGAAAACCAGGTCGGTCCAGACGTACTGCCAGACGCATCGGCGTACGCGCCACACGCCGGTCTGGCGTCTGACAAGCTGGCTTTGTTTTCAAAGTACCTCGGTGGCTTTTCCGGTTCGTATGACGCGCCGGGCGCGGGCGCGGAAGGCGGTTCCAAGGAAACCCGAGCCACCAAACGCGAGCTCGAGCGCGTGCGTCGCGACTTTCTTGTTTCCCAAACCGAAAACGAAACCTGGAGGCGGCGGATCGGTAGGTACGAAAAGAAAAATGAAACCCTGGACATGAAACTCACTGCGTCCAAACTAGAGTTTCGCGCGTTGCGTACCAAGTACGTCGCGCTTGGCGATACCCTCGAGTCGGTGGTTCGCGAAAAGGAAACGCTCTCCGCGTTTGCGAGGGAAACTTGTACGAAACTGGAAACTTTCACGGCGACAACGCGAACTCAAAAGCGCAAAATCAAAGCGCTAGAACGCGAGTTACACGCCTCAATGGCACGCGAAAAAGAAGCGGTTGCGAAAGCACACGCCAGCCTGGAGAAGGTCCGCAAACCAGGAGAACGGCTTGCGAAAGAAACGAGCGCGTTACGCGACGCGCTTGAGATTGAACAAAAGAAGCGTTTCGAGGCGGAACAAAAAGTGACCGAAACTGAAAAGAAAGTTTCCTTGGGCGTCGAAAGAATCGCCCAGGCGGAGGAAAGCGCGCGTCGCGAGAGCGTTCGTTTCGACGCCGTTTCCGTCGACGCGGACGTTGCGTTGCGCAAAAAAGTCGCACTAGAGACACAGCGACTGAACATCGAGAAGGAACGCGTTCGCTTTGAAACCGAAACCGCGTTCGCGCGACGCGAACGCGCGTTGGAGAGAGAAATCGACGCACTGAAACTGGAACTTGAGCGGTCAAACGCGGAGAGTAACCGGGACAAGGCGGATTTAGCCAAGGAGCGGAACGCGCTTTCGCTGGCGACGGAGCAAGCGCAAAAGACGCTGACGCTTCGGTTGCCCGCGCCGGGAGATAAGAAACGACGTGGCAGAGGGATACGAAATGATTCCGGGTCTGACACCGACGACGACGCCAAGTCCGTCGCCGCGTCCCTCGCCAGCGCGGTACTGAAGGCGATTCACGATGAGCGAAGAACCGGAGGTAACGCCCGCGGGGTCGGGTCCGTGGACGACGCGACGCGTCAAGAGATCGCGGCCGCCAAGGCTCTTGCCGAGCAGAGCCTATTGGTTTCAACCGCCGCTTTGCGAGCGTCGGAGGATGAAAAAAGGATCCGGGCGATGGAGGAGATGGTCAACACGAAACTCGAGGCGAAACTTTTGGAGTTGAACACTGACGCGAACCGGCGCGACCGGCGCGACGGCGGCGGCGGGTCGGCGATGTCCGAAAACGAGCGGAACTACGCGGCGCACGTCACCGGTGTCAAAATCGAAGAAGCCGAGCGGCTAGTGGAGCTGGCGAGAAACGAAGCGCAGGTCGCTTGCAAGACCGCGGAGAACGCGATGCGAGCGGAACAGGAAGCGGTGGCGCGGTGCCAGGCGCTTGCCGAGAAAGCCACGCGCGCGGAAACCGCGTTGGCTGAAGTGCGGCGCGAGATGGACGGCGCAGAAGCTAGGGTGGGGGAACGCGTGGCGCAGGAAGTTTCGCGACGCGTGGAGGCGGAGAGGAATTTCGAGGCTGCGAAAGAACGGCTGGAGTGGTGCTTAACGGAGAAGGAGGTTTTGGTCGGTACCGTGGAATCCCTGGAAAAGAAATGCACGAGTTCCACGAAAGAAGCGAGCGACGCGAAACAAAAAAACGCCGCGTCGCGCGAGAAACTTGAACGCCTGGCGACTGAAAAAACAACGGTTGATGCGGAGTTCCGCAAGCTCGACGAGGAGCTCGTGGTGACTCTTGAAACGCTGGCTCGGCTAACGGGCGATGCCGAGCGCACCAAAGGTACGTGTTGGCGTTTCACCAAATTCCGCCTCCACGTTTGCCAATACAAGACGTTAACCACTTTTCTTTTACAACAAAAGCTGCGCTCGTCGTTGCCGAAACCCAATCGCGTTTGTCCGGAAAAGAAACCGCCGCGCTTGAGAGTAAAATCGAGACGCTTGAAAAAACGGTAACGAATCAAACGGAATCCGTCCGCGACGCCGAGTTCCGGGCGGCGGATTTGCAGCGAAAGATTTCGGAATTCGAAACCGCACGGACGCAGTTGGAGCTCGAAATCAGTTCCACCGAGCGACGCGCGGTGGATTTGGAGCGCGCTTTGGCGGTGCAAACCAACTCCGCGCAAAGCAGCGCCAGAAAAGTCACCGAAGCCGTGAGGGCGCTGCGCCGAGTCAAGGCCATTGCCGCCAAGGACACGAAGGGGTTGAAAGACACTTTGTCCGCGTTGCGAAGGAGCGTAAAGGAACGGTTGGACACCGCGTGGGAGGTTATGCGCGCGGAAGCGGCGGAAGCCGCCAGAATAATTGCCCATACAGCGTCGGCGACGCTGGATCCGGCGCGAGCGGCGCTGGCGTCGGAACTCGCGGCGGCGAAGGAAGAAACTCGCCTGGCGAAAATGGCGCAGCAAGAAGCGAGGGAAGAGGCGAAGCAAGCTACCGCGGCTGCTCGTGAGGACTCGCGACGAACGTACGAAGAGGCATGGCGAGAGGTACACTCCGCACTCGGCCAGGCTCGAAAAAACGTCGACGACGCCAACGCGGAGGCTTGGATGTCGAACGTGGAGTTGTCGGCAATGCGGGACGGCGCGGACGGGTCGCGAAATATGACGAAAGCGGAAATCGATTTGCTGAAAAGTCGCGCCACCGACGCGGAGGGTACCTTGGCCGAGTGTGAAAAAAAGCTGGAAACAGCGGAACGCGAGTTAGCCGCCGTGCAGCGCGAGATGTGTGTTCTCACGAAAGAGAATGCGGAAGTCGATTCGTTGAAAAAACGCGCGAACGACGCGGAGGGTACCTCCGCCGAGTGTACGAAACAGCTGGAAATGAGCAAACGCGAGTTAGCCTCCGTGACTTGCGAGCTTACAGTTCTCTCGAAAGAGAATGACGCCAACAAAACGGAAGTCGATTTGTTGAAAAGTCGCGCGAACGACGCGGAGGTTGCCTTAGCCGAATGTACGGAAGAGCTGGAGACGAGCACACGCGAGTTAGCCACCGTGACTAAGGAGATGCAGGCTCTCGCAACCGAGAATGACGCCCACAAAAGAGGCGAGGATGTTTTGCGCAAAACAAACGTCTCGACGGCGGATGAGCTGAACAAAGCGCGCGCGGCGTTACGTGAGGTGTTGAACGACGCCGATTTGTTCAGAAACGGGATTTGCTCGCTGTTCCCGGATGACGCATCGCTGCCTGTGCTGGACGAGAACGGCGAAGCGCTGTCACCAGCGTTCATAGTCACGCGGGCGAAGACAAAGGTTGTTACCTCGATTGACGCCGAGAAAGCGTCGCGAGTGAAAACGCAAGCGCTCGTTGACCGCCTGCACTCCGCCCGGACGCAACACGAACAACTCGTGAGGCTTCACGACGAAGCCATGGCTAAGGTGGTGGCGTCCGGTGCGGCTGTGTCCGCTACTGAGGCTCGCGAGGAGCTTGCCGAGATTCGAGAAGAAGTCGTTGGGTTAAGAGACGCCGCGCACAGAGACGCGGCGCTTCGGTCGGCGGCGCTTGTGGAGGCGCGGGACGAAGCGACCCGCGAGACGCACCGCGCGGACGCCGCGACATTCGCCCTCGATAACGCGCGACACGCTTTGGTGAAAACAGAAACGTCCGCTCGCGAACGAGAGAAGATGCACGAAGAAGCGCTGGGGAGGTGCAGGGAAAGCCTGCGGGTGCTTCAAGCGAAAACGGGATAGACGCAGAGGTACCGCCAGTATTTTTGTATTAGACATGATGGTAGAACAGAAACGTTCACTGGTTCACTTATCAAACCCGAAGTAGCCTTGAATCGTGAACGGCTCTTGCTTGATCCCCGGCTCTTGCTTGATCTCGGGCTCGAGTTTGATCTCGGGTTCGGGCTTGATCTCCAGCTCGCGCTTGATCCGCTTCGATCTCGGCGGAGCGGCGCCTGCCGTTTTGCACGCTACGCACGTTCTCTTCCGCTTCCCGTGCGAGCAACCGGTGCACGCCACGCAGTCGATTTTCACCTTCCCGTGAGGGCAGGGGTTGCACACCGCGCACTTGTAATTCACCTTGCCGTGCGGACAGGGGTTGCACAACGCGCAGTGGTTTTTCAGCCTGCCGTGGGGGCAGGCTTTGCACTCCTTGCAGTCGTGTTTCCGCTTGCCGTGAGGGCAGGGGTTGCACGCCGCGCAGTTGCCCTTCAGCTTGCCGTGAGGGCAGGGGGTGCACTCCTTGCAGTCGTGTTTCCGCTTCCCGTGAGGGCAGGGGTTGCACGTCGCGCAGTTGCTTTTCACCTTCCCGTGCGGGCAGGGGGTGCAGTCCGCGCAGTTGCTTTTCACCTTCCCGTGAGGGCAGGGTGCACACCGCGCAGAACTTTTTCAGCTTCCCGTGAGGACACGGGTTGCACTCCGCGCAGTGGTCTTCCCGTTTCCCGTGCAAGCATCGCTTTCGTGCTGCCCGCATCGTTCGTGCTCGACCGACTCCGCGCGCCGCGATGTGCGGCCGAAGAGCGACGTCGATTCAAAGTTCTCGGAAAGGTGAAAAGTAGTGATTTTTTTTTTCCGAGCGAAAAATCGTGGAAATCTTTCCTGGAGGTGTTCATGGTGTTCATATCTTGTGCACACACGCGTGCGCCATGTCCGCCGCTGACCTGTTCCCCGGCGCAGGCCAGTCTCCCGGCGTGGAGTGCTGGCGCATCGAGGCCATGCGGCCCGTGAAGCTCCCGTCCAACTTCAGCGGCAAGTTCCACACGGGCGACAGCTACATCGTGTTGCACACGTGGGAGCACAAAGGAATTTTGTTGTTGAACGTGCACTTTTGGATCGGCACCGAAAGCACGCGCGACGAAGCGGGCGCGGCGGCGCTGTTCACCGTGGAGCTTGACCAGCTTCTCGGCGATCTGCCGACGCAGTTTCGCGAAACCCAGGGACACGAGAGCGACGAGTTCTTACAGATATTCCCGAACGGCGTGCACTACCTCGAGGGGGGCGTGGAGAGCGGGTTCAAAACCGTGGACAGAGACGCGTACACTACGAGGCTGCTTCACGTGAAAGGCAAGCGGAACGTGCGCGTGATGCAGGTCACTGTTTGCGTCGAGTCCTTGAATTCTGGGGACGTTTTTCTGCTGGACACGGGGAAAACAATCACGCAGTGGAACGGGTCGACCGCGTCGCGGGCGGAAAAAGCCAAAGCGCTCGACGTGGCGTTATCGGTCAAATCGGAGGAGCACGGCGGGAAATCGAGTTTTCACGCCATTGACCAGACCGGGTGCGACTTTACCGATGACACCGTAAAGGCTTTCTTTGCAGTGCTCAACGAATCGTCGGAAGGAAACGAGAAAGAAGACGCCGCCGTTTCCGCGACGCGAATCAAATCCGCAAACGAAGGCGGCGACGACGACGAAATGAGTAAAAGCACATCCGGCGCCGGTGCCGTTCGTTTGTATCACGTCTGCGACGACGACACGACCGGGACGCTCACCATGACCGAGCTTTGCGACCGACCTTTAGGGAAGGAGTCGCTGAAAACTGAAGATGTTTTCGTGCTTTGCGCGGGGGGGGTGGTTTACGTCTGGGTGGGCAAGAAAACTTCAGCGGCGGAACGCGACGGCGCGAACGAGTTTCTGCAAGGAGGCGAACGGGCGGTGAAGTTTCTGGATTTGAACCGCCTACCACGAGAATCGTCGGTGAAAATAGTAAAGGAAGGCACGGAAACCGCGCTGTTCAAGCAGGCGTTTCACCGGTGGGGCGTCGTGGCGGTTCCGAAACCGGCGTCCGGGTTTTCCAAAAAAGAAGAAAAAGAAAAACAACAAGTCGACGTCTCGGCTTTGATTGCCGGTTCCGAAAGCAACACCGTGACGAACGCGTTCGACGACGGCGTCGCGGGGGTGCTTGCGGTGTGGCGAGTCGAGGATTTCAAGCTCGTGGGCGTCAAAGAAGCGTTTCACGGCCAGTTCTTTTGCGGAGACTCGTACGTGCTGCACTACGCGTACGACGAGGTACGTATTGGGCCTTTCCCAAATCCAAACACTGTTCGGCCCCATTACTCTGACTGAATGCTCACTCACATGGCCCGAAAGACTGACCCTTTTCGTTCACAATCACAGGGCAAGCGGCACGTGGTTTACTTCTGGCAGGGCCGGGAAAGCAGCACGGACGAGAAAGCCGCAAGCGGGTTGCTCGCGAGGGAGGTTAGCGATACCCGGGCGGGCGGCGTCGCGACGCAGGTCAGGGTGGTGCAGGGCAAGGAACCGGAGCATTTCTGTTCGCTGTTCCGCGGGCGCATGGTCGTGAGGTCGGGGGGCAAGGCGAGCGGGTTCCGAAACGTAGACGCAGCTGTACGTGTCGTATTTCCCAAATCCGACACACACTGTTTTACCGAAGCTGGTGACTGTTGTCCATACATCGCGATATACAAGACTGACACTTTTCGTTGACAATCGCAGGATACGTACGACGAGGACGGCGTGTGTTTGTACCACGTGCGCGGCCGGGACGGCACGAACGTCCGCGCCGTTCAAGTCGCCGACGACGCCGCGTGCTTGAACTCTGGGGATTGTTTTATTTTGACCCTTGAAGCGAGGGGGGAGACGTGCGCGGAGGACGACGTCGGCGTCGTGACGAAACAACCCCCGAGTGACCCGCGAGTGTTGGTGTGGATCGGGGCTGGGTCATCCGAAGCGGAGAAAGCGTGCGCCAACATGGTCGCCACGTTGTTAGCACCGGGCGTCGGTGTGGGGTCCAGCCGGGTGGAGTTGGTGGAGGAGGGAAAGGAACCGGATATTTTCTGGGAAAGAATCGGGGGTAAAAAGTCGTACGCCAAGTTTTCCCGCGACGACGCGACGGGATCCGACCCGCGGCTGTTCCAGCTGTGCGACGCGAAATCCGGTGGTGTCGGTATCACCGCTGAAGAGGTGTTTCACTTCACGCAGGATGACTTGGACGACGACGACGTGATGCTGCTTGACGTCGCGACCGAGATTTTCCTTTGGATCGGCAAGCGCGCGAATGAAAACGAACGAAACGAATCGCTGAAACTGGCGGAGCAGTTTGTCGCCGTCGCGGCGGCGACCGACGGCAGGGACACGGAAACGCCCATCACGTCCATCCCGTCCGGGTCCGAGCCCAATTTGTTCACAAGGCACTTCACCGGGTGGGACATCACCAAAGCCTCGCGCACGTTCGTGGATCCGTACGAAATGAAACTGAAACAACTCATCGCCGCGAACCCGGCGGTACTGGAGGTGCATTCGCTGCGGAAAACACCCGCGAAAAAAGAAACCGAAAAGGACGATTCGTTCGCGTTGCCCGCGCTTCGAGACGCGCTTTCGCCGTTGAAAACGATGTCACCCTTGACTGACAGCACGTCAAGTCCCACAAAAGACGACCAGCCCGCTTCGCCGAAAGCCGCAACGCCGCACGCCACGCCCGGCGCGCCGTCCCCCGCGGCGGGCGTTCGCGAGGTCACCACGCCGAGCGGCTCGCGTGTGATCGCGCTGGACGAGTTACTGGTGATGGACGGCGGTTCCGGCCTGGACTTGTCAAAAAAGGAATCGTACCTTTCCTACGAACAGTTCGAGGAGGTGTTCGGGATGACACGGGGCAAGTTCGACGCGCTCGCGGAGTGGAAACGGAAAGACGCTAAAAAGAAGGTAGGGTTGTTTTAACGACGAGGAACGCTTTTGTTTGAAACGCGAACGAGTGAAAGAAAATACGCGCTTTTCATGAACCTCGCGTCGACTTGTCTTCAGTGATGCCAACCTAAGTGCCTCTCTGCTGACACGACAACATTTGCGCACTGTCAAACGTTGTTAGGACAGTGACGAGACACTTAGGATGAAAGCCCTAAAGAGAAGTCGATGCAGACGAAGTTCATGAAAAGCGCCAATTTTCTAAACTCCTTCAAGTGGTATTCAGTCTTTCCATTTTATGTCGCGCGAGCATCCCTGGAGTCGAAGCTGTGACAAAACTGCTAATCCGATACAAATCCTCCGCATGGAGCCCGCGTTTGGCGAGCGCCAGGTTGAGAACGAGTATCTGATTCGCAGTTTTTTGACAGCTTCGCCTTCAGGGATGTCCGCGCGCCTTCGTCGCTCTTTTGTCTTTTCTTGCTGCTTTTTTTCGCAAACCCAACCCCGGCATCGGCGTAAATCCCCGTTCGCGTTCGTGTTCGCTCACCTTACCGAGCACATCTTCCTCGAATGGATGTGTTTACCGTCCTCTGTTACACTAAACCCATGGATGCGGTGATGATGTGCTTGGTGAGGACAAATGGAACGTGAACGCAACCGGAAACTTAACACCGCCGCCGAGAAGGTCGCTGAACAAGCCGGCGTCTTCTCGCGCTCCGCCTTTTCCTCGCTTACTCCGCCGGGTCACCCCCCACGTCGTCGCGGTCCTTGACAACGCGCGCGATGCTCAAAATGCCCAGCGTGCCAATCGCGGCGAGCTCGCCACCGGTGATGTTGCGCTTTTGCGTCTTCTTGGACAGGTTGTACCCGTCCATAGCGGCGCCTGGGGGGTTGATAAATTATTATTTTTGGAAGAGGGTGATTTGTCAACACGTTTTCTTTTTTTGTTCTTTTGCGGAACGCCGTTACCTTGGACCACTCCAGACGGACGAGAAGCCGCTGAACGCGAAGGATCTTGGACGAGACGGAAATCCGATTTCACATCCGCGTCAGCGTCTTTTATTCGCCCGTCGTGGTTGCGTCGGTCGTTGCTTTTGCGTACCTGCGAGGAGTCCCGCGCCGTTCGCGATAAGCAGGTTCCGCTTGGTCTTTTTGGACTTGGAGTCCGCGAGCCCCGCGGCGAGGTTCAAGCCGCCTACCCAGCACAGAGACAAGCCGAGCCAGCGCGTGCTCGGCTTGTGAAAGGGCGTGGGCGCGTCCTCTTCAGCGGTCGCGGAGAAGTACGCCTCGTGCATCTTCTGGGGCTTCAACACGGTAGCGACGCCGGCGGCACCGGCGAGGGCGGCGCCGGCAAACAGAAGGTGGTTGGCTTCGGGGAGGGGGAAGTCGTCGAGCAGGTCCTTCATGGCGGTTGGTTGGTCCGTGAGCGAGGTGAGTCGGGGTGTGTGTTGCACCAAGACTTTCGTCAAGCGCGGGTCGTTGTGTCGACTCGGTCGAGTCAGCAAAGAAGGTCTTGGAACTTTCGGGGAGACGTCGAGGCTTTTGGGAAAATAGTTTTGGAAAACATCTCCTCAAAAACGTTTGGCGATTTTGGTGACTGCCGTTTGAACAGAAGGTTCAAACCTGGTTGAATTTTAAAAATGACAACACAACGCCCCGCGCGCCACTGCGACTGCACCTACGCCTGGTCGCGACCCGCACGTGTTTGTTTGGTCGGACCCTTTGGTTTCCCCCGAGATGGCCGCGGACGCTACCGCGAAAGCCCGGCTCGAGCGTCTGCTCGGTGAGCTTGACAAGTCCGCGGAGACTCCCGCGGGTGAAAATGTGGACGGTGGGGACTACGACGGCGATGAGTACAGCAGCATGAGTGACGTGACGGAGTCCGACGCGGACGAGGGTCGCGCGTCGCGCCGCTCGGAGTCGCAGGCGGGGGGTGTGTACTCCGGTCGCTTGGGACAGAAAGTCGCCGCGCGATGCGCGAAACTGGAGGAACGCATCTCTTCGCTTGTGGAGGAGAATGCGCGAAAAGATGGTAAAATGAACGCCGCCCTTGCTGCGAAGGAGCGCGAGTTCGGGGTTGAGCGCGCGAAGATGCTGGAGGCGGTTTCGCTTTTGAAAAATAAACAAACCGAGCTGGAGCGGCTGGCGCCGCCGTTACGGGAAGCCGTGTTTCAAGCCAAGGAACAACTACGAAACGTGGTTTGCTCGCAAGAACGCTTACGCGAGTTGCAAGGCAAGAGCCCGGGCGAGTTGAGCCTAGGCGATTTCGCGACGCTCCGCGTGCACCAGGAAACCGCGAGCCTAAGGGTGGAGCTGGTCACCACACGCGTGGAGCGGGACTCGCTATCCGACAAAGCGACGAGGTTCGAGCAGGACAACACGCGGCTTTCGCGGGAAGTCCAGAGGGCCACCGCGTTTGTGACGCAGACCACCGCTGAGATCGAATCCGAACGCGCGGCACTTGAATCCAGGGCCTCGCGTTTGGCGAGGGAGCTGGAAGACGCGATGGTCAAGGTTGAGGTCCTAAGCGCGAAAGGCGCGATGTACGACGAAGTCGCGAGTTCGGTGGACCGAGCTGGCAAGCGCGCGGCGGAGGCGGAGAAGGATCTGGCGGTTGCGAAAGGTGCGGAGACGAGCGCAAGGCGCGAGCGAGACGCGCTCGCGAGCCAGCTCGCGTCCAGGCACCACCAAGTCGAGCTTCTTACGCAGGACAAAGCCTACCTGTCACGCGAAGTCGAGGACGCCAGGGACCGGGACCGGAAACACGAAGATGAGGAGGACCGGTTACGCGAGAAAGTACGCGTGTTGCGCGTAGCGCGGGACGACTTACGCGAGAAGGTACTCAACGGCCACGCCGAGATGCGCTCGACGCACGAAGAAAGATTGGATTTGGAGGTCACGCGGCTGCAAGCGAAAGCCAACGACGACTTGGAGCGTCTGCGAGAGGAACACTCCGCGCACCGCGACCGCGAAATCAGAGCGCTGCGCGACTTGCGCGACGCCGCGGTTGCGGATGCCTCGGCTTTGCGATCCGAGCTGAGCGAATTGAGAGCCGGGTACGACGACGCGCTCGGGACGTTGCGGCAAACGCAAAAAGCCGCCGACGTCGCGCACGCGGAGATTACCGGACAGCTCAGGATGAAGTCCATGGAGCTTGAACGGGTGTCGCTGTTGCACGGCGAGTCGCAATCGATCGCTAAGGTTTTGAGATTAGAGTGCGAGATGCTCACCAAGAAGGTGCGTCTGTTGGAGGGCCAGTACCTTAACTTGGAAGGCGTGGCGAGCCGGCGGACGCAGGAGCACGCCGCGCGCGGCGCGGAGATGTCAGCGCGGTTGGAGCACTACGAGAACCTGGAACGCGAGCTCGACGACGCGGTGATGAACGCGGCGTCGGATCTCGATGTCGTGAAAAGCACCGATAGCGTCGCGGGTGCGCTCGGGGCGCTCGGGAGCTCCGTGCCCGCGAGTTTGCGCAGACGGCTGGCGCAGAACGTGGCGCTGGGTAAGCGGTGCAACGACTTGGAAAGGCAGGTAAGGGCGGCGACTGAATCGAAAGACGCCAAGGCTTCCGAGATCGAGGGGCTTTTACAAAGAGTGAAGCGCGCGGAGAGCAAAGTCAGTGACAACAACCAGCCGTACGCGTACCTGGTGGAGCGAATCTCCGCGACGGAGGTTGAGGCGGACGAAGCTACGAGACGCGAAAAACTGGCGGTCGGTGAGCTGGACAATGCGCGGCGCGCCGCGAGGAAAGCCCGGGACGAAGCCGGTGCGTTGCGGGTAGATTTACAAAGAACCATGGACGAGCGCTCAGAGCTGAACACGATCAAATCGATGCTGCAAGGCACGGCGAGGGTGGGTCCCGGTCCGGTGGGAACAAAAACGGCACGGAAAACGGTTAGGGCGTAGAAGGGTTGATTGTTATCCCATGGATTGATTGTCAAGGGCCTTGAACTAGCCTTTGTGATTGTCAAGGGCCTTGAACTACGTTGTAGCCCTTGCGGTTGTGAGATTTGAAATCCGTTTCCTTTTCGTCATTTCAGTGACACTCATTTCGTCTTGCTTCCCCGTCGCACCGTCCCCCTCCCCTCCGCCTGCGCGACGCAGGTTTCGCATTGACACTCGAAACCGTAATCACGGAGCTCACCGCGTCGCGTCTGCACGTCCTTCGTTTCGTCCACGTAGCACATGGTGAGCTCTTCGTTTTCGTTGATGTCCCGTTTCGCGACCAAAACGCACTTCCCGTCGACGTCGCAATCGTCCTTCGTGGGCGCGACGTTCGGATCGCAGTCGCTGTTCAAACAGCTCTGCAGCGCGAAGAAACCGGAGCCTTCACACGGGGTGCAGTAGCCCGTGTCCAACGCGTCCAGTAACGGGTTCGTGATGGCAGTAATCTGTGTATCCCCCAGTTCGTCAATCATCAAAAAGTAATCCTCCACGGGCGACGCCACCGCGATTTCCAGGTTGTTCAGCTCGAACATCCCGACCACGGACGCGAACACTTCCAGGGTGAATAACCCGGGGAGCCTGGAAAGGAACTGAGTTGGGAGGGTTTTTTTCAACAAGTTTAAAGACTCGGTCGCGATCTCCCGCATGCTGTCCCGAAATTCAAGCTCAGCAGCGCCGGACGCGACGTCCGTGGGTCGCGCCACGGCTTCCCACCAGATTTGCTTATGCCCGTGGTGAAACGGCTCCCACGCTTTTAACAGCGCTTGTTGCGTCGCGGCGGTGCCGTCGGGAGCGGGCGGGCTGTGTTGTTTCGAGATATCCGCGCCTTCCCCGGCAGCCTCGTCATCACCCGGCACCCACGCAAGCGCCTGACCAGCGACGGTGAGCAACACCTTAGCCGAGAGGATGAATATATCGTTCGTGTCCCTCGCGTGCTCTAAAAAATCCTTTCCCTCCGAGCCGCGCAGAAGTTTACCGTGACGCGCCCAGGACTGGTTCGCGCATTCGACGCCGCAGAACACCTCGCCGCCCTCGTTTTTGCTGATTTCCGGTAGCTTAAATTGCGCTTCACTCGACAAAGGCAACCGGGTCGTGCCGTCCCTCAGGTTCTCCAGGAATTCTTTGCACACCCCGTTTCGCTCGCAGGTCGACGACATGTCACCCCGTAAAAGCCTTCGCGCGATTTGCGATTCCACCGTGCCGACCCACCGGAAACAAAACCCGCACACCTGCGCATCCGCCCGGTTTGTTTCAGCCTGCATGCCCACCAGAGGCGCCTCCACGAGCACGCGCTCGCCTTTTTTGAAGGAACGTGCCGCCACAAGGCCTTTGCCGTGCGCAACGCGCCGCACGCGTACGTCGCCAGCGCCCGACTTGGCGGCGGCGGCGGATAGCGCGGCGTAATACGCGCGCTCCGCGTCGGGGGATGGGGTGGCTAAAAGCGCCGCGCGCTGCGCATCCGCAACCCCGGACGAAGACGAGGATGCCATGTTGCGATGAAGAAGAAGCTCGCGCGGCGAAACCGCGAGGAACACTCTGCCGCGGGACCACAAGGTGCGCGCGAGATGTAGTGTTCGAGAGAGAATAAAACACGAAAACGAGCGAAGAACAGACTTCTCACAGATATTATTGTATTCCTTCCGCCTACCTCTTGATGGTGAGGCACTTCGCCAGGCACGCGTCGGCGTCGAGATCTTCCAGCAGGTCGAACACGGACCCTTTTCCGTAGGTGTGCGTCACGACTGGGTCCAAGGACCACTGTTTGATCGTTTCCGCGTCGACGCCTGACTTGATAAGCTCTTTGCCAAAGCCGTCGCTCGCGGCGTCGGCGCTGAGCCAGTTCATGCGCTCCGCCAAACCTTCCAACGGAGACGCGCTGGCGTGCACGCCGTTCTCGCCCGTGAAGGGCTTGCTTTGGATGCCCAGGGCTTCGTACTGGGCAAGAATCTTGCCTCGCAAGGACGAGGCGGGGGCATCCGCGGGGTCGGTGGGTCCTAAGATTTCGCCTCTGAATTCTTTCCAGCTCACGTCGCGCTCGTCAAACTCCACGACGAAGTAATGGATGGACACGTCCGGGGAGACGAACCCGGAGCGCATGGTCATGAAGAACCCGTTGAAGACGTAGATGTCGTCAACTTTGGCGCAGTAGAAACCGCCTCCGAACTTTGTCATTAAGTCGGCATCCTTCGCGCGTTGCCATTTCTCGTTCAAGCCATCCGCGTCTGTGTCCAATTTCACGCACGCGTCCGCGGCGTTGAACACTACGCCGTCGTCCAGGGCTTGCTGCCACTCCACGCCGAACTTTTCTTTGAATTTATCAGTGGGGACGGGCAGGTCTTTGGGCTTGGTAAGCGTCGCTTTTGACGCGATGGCGTAGTAGTGCTGGTCGATGAATTTCTTCGCGTCGATGGTGGCGCCATCTATTTCGCCTTCGGCAACGATCGCGATTTTGTGTTGAGAGAAAACTTCCCGCACCAACGCCCGTGTCCCTTCCGTGTTCGCCGCGGGCTTGACGAACACGAACGCGCTGTTCTTGCGAGGAACCGGTGTCGGTGTCGCGAGCTCCGTAGCCTTCACAGAGGGTTCCTTCTTAAGCACCGGGGCGGCGGCGGCGGCCGGGGCGGGAGTGGGCTTGGGCGCCGGCGTAGGCTTGGGGGTCTCCGCAACCTTCTTCTTGATTTCGGGTTTCTTCACCTGCGCAACCTTCGCAGGGGGCTTCTTCTCGGCTCTGGGCGTGAGAACATCCTTGACCTTGTCCGCTGCAGCATTGGCTTGATGCGCGAAGAAACCAACCGCGCCGAGGGCGAACACGGCGAGGAGCTTGGGGGCCATCGTGGACGGGGTCCCAACCGAATCGCGCGATCGAGAATGAAATGTGTGGTTGGTGGTTGAAAGATACAGTATCGCGTTCAACTTTCCTTCGACGACGCGCTTTCAGTGGGGAGATACGGGAGACCGTTAAATCCTTGAGTCAATCGACTCGATGCGGTTTGACTCAAGGAATAGACCGTCAGCAGAGGGATTGGCACCTCCATTTCGTTTCATATCGATATGCAACAGAAAGTTTGGGCTGCGGAGCTGAACCGAACGAAACAGAATTACAAGAAACTCCGAAACGTTTTCGTGATCCCTCTCACTCCGCACCTCCCCCACCCCCACAATGGCCACCGAACAAACCTACATCATGATCAAGCCCGACGGCGTCCAACGCGGACTCGTCGGCCAGATCATCTGCCGCTTCGAAACCAAAGGTTTCTTCCTGCGAGGCATGAAGATGATGCAGGTCGAAAAAGCGCACGCCGAGGCGCACTACGCGGACCTCTCAAGCAAGCCTTTCTTCGGCGACCTCGTGGACTACATGTGCAGCGGCCCCGTGGTGTGCATGGTCTGGGAAGGCAAGGAAGTGGTCAAGACCGGACGCAAGATCATCGGCGCGACCAACCCTCTGTGAGTTTACACACCGCGTGTCGATCTCAACGACCCCCGGCCGGCTTGCTTTATTCCGATCCTCAGCCGCCGCCGCGAATTCGGTCCAGACCGATTGGACCGCCGACACCGACCGCACCGACCACCGCAACTCAACTGACCTTCCCCTGCCCCAACTTCCCTTCCCACTTCCTTCACGAAACAGCGCCTCCGAGCCCGGCACCATCCGCGGCGACTACTGCATCGAGCTCGGGCGCAACGTGATCCACGGCAGCGACGCGGTGGAATCCGCGCAGCACGAGATCGGGTTGTGGTTCCCCGAAGGCGTCACCTCGTACGAACGGTGCGACAAGGCCTGGATCTACGAATAAGTGCTCACTCAGTCGTCGGTCAGGTCATCAGAGGGTATAGAGCGCGAAGCGCAAGCCGCGTAGCGGCTGTAGAACCTCTGGTCATGCACCTCTTAGACACCAGATGTACACAAAGTGTACTTCTGACAGGGTGTGATTAAAAATCCATCACACGTCTCTATCCTATACATGCACAGTCTCTATCCTACACCTTCTTAGTCGATCTTGACGCTGCCGTAAATCACCCTGACGAAGGAAAAGCACGCCACGAACCCCACCGTGCCGGTGGCGACGAAGAACCCGAAGGATAACAAACCCATGTACGCGAAGTACATTATTGACGGAACTAATTTGCTGATTTCCAGATTCGCGAAAAAGTACCACGCGCTGTACAGAAACACATAAACCGCGCACGCCCCGCCCGTGAAAAACGAACGCCACCACCACCGGTAATCCTCGGCGCACAGGTGGAAGTAGCACACCAGAATCGCGACCTCGGCGCAGGTTAGGATCAGTAAAAGGAACACGACGGAAAGGATCCCGAACACGTAATACACCTGGTACGATTAACAAGAAAGGGTCAGTCGGGCGTGATGTTCGTAACGTGTATTCCGCAAACAGTGCACTTGAGATGGGTATGTATACTTCCTTTTTAATAAGTGTAGTCAAAGAGGGGCTGTAATCAGGGAGGCGGAACGTGGTGCTTATAAATGAGAAATACGTACCTGGTGGTGCCACATTGAGCTCAAAATGAAAAACAGCTCGATGAACACGGCGGCGAAAGGCAGGACGCCGGCCACGGGGGCGGTGAAATACCTGTTCAAAAACCATTTCTGCCGCGGTACTTGTCGCGGTATTTTGTTCGTGCGCACGGGTTGCTCGGGAGGTGTTTTTTTGTGCCCAAAGTAGCTCCCTAAAAACGTCAACGGCGTGGACACCAAAAACCACAGCGCGCAAATCTGAAGCAACGTGGCGAACGGCGCGGCGCCCGCGCTTACGACGAACAAAAGAAAGTGTCAGTCCCGTGTTGGGCGTGTATTGGACTATGTATGGACAAACAGTCACCGTAATCGGTCTGAACAGTCACCAGCGTTAGAGGTAAAACAGTGTGTTGACAGATTTGGGAAAGCCCGAACACGTACCTTCGCTGCTCCCAGACTAGCAGGTTCAACACGAAGAAAACGGCAAACGCGATCCCCGGCATCCCGATCGCCGCTTTGGTCGTGATTTTTTTCCAGTCCTGGTTGGCGAACATGCGCGCGACCCTACGATAAATAAAAGAAAGTGTCAGTCTTTCGTAATGTGAGTGAGTAATTAATCTGGACAATCGGCAAAACATTGTGTTCGGATTTGGGAAAGCCCCACCACGTACCTCGCCACCGAGTACCCGTTCCAGAAGCCCATGGCCGTGAACAAAAGCAACGCGGCGGTCATCAGCCCGCCTCGGTTGGCGGGGGATAGGAACCCAGCAACCGCGAAACCGATGACCACGACGGTCATGCCTAGAAGTTGGCAGCCGGCGCCTACAAAGACCGCGAGCAAATCGGTGTGGGGGGGCGGGCGGAACACGTCGCCGTGCACCAGCTTCCACCCCGATTCCTCAACCACAGGGTCCTCCGCGCTTTCCTGGTTGTGACAAAGAAAGGGTTAGTCTCTCGTGATGTGTATGAGGGATTGGTATGAGTAAACAGTCAGAGTAATCGAGCCGAACAGTCGTGGTAATGGACAGAGGTAATGCGCCCTTCTGGTACGAGTATGGGCAATCGTCAGTGAGGCGGAGCGTGTTCAATGGGAAAGGCGCTTACCAAGTCGCGCAGATTGTACTTTTGGATATCCGCCTTTAGCGTTTTCGTCAAAATCGCGGCCACCATGGCGCTTAGAAACACCACCACCAAACAGCTGTTCACCACGGAAAACCAGTGCACACCCGCGCCCGCCGCCATCTGTAGGTACACGTCCCACCGGCTCGCCCATTTTATTGGTGATTCTTTGAACACGATGTCGTACGTGAAGACGATTTCCGTGCCGACCGTAACTTGCTGCGGCGGAATCGTGTTTTCGTCGCGTTCCGTGGTTTTTCTCGACTCGGCGTCGATGGTCACGCTAGGGTGGTTCCTTTCCGTACAGCTCTTCAACGCAGGGTCTACGTCGTTCCAGGTTCCGTACGCGTGGTGCACGCTCAGGGGCGCGACTTCGAAACCCACGATGCGCGACATCTTGGCGGTGCCGAAATCGGAATGCACCAACACCGTGAACCGCAGGTGGTTGTTGACGAAAAACGACCCACCCTTGTCGGAGTCCTTGCTTCGTGTGCGTCTCTTCTTGGCTTTGAAAAGAGATGACGGTTTACTCGTGTCAGACGTACCGCTCGCGGCGGTCTTGAACCCAATCGGGAACCCGCGTTCGTACGTTGATTTGGAAACGCCGGTTTCCTCATCCACGAAATCGTTTCGCACCGCCGCGGGCAGGTTGTCCAGAATCATGTTCACCCTGTACTCGTCACTAATTGCGCCGTGAAGCGTCGTGGTTTGCGCCTTGGTCAAACCAGTCACACGACAAACAACCTTGCAGTTCTCGTCCAACCCCGTTTGCGCCTGGTAAAGCGAGTTGAAGATGCGATCGCCGCGAAGCACCTCCCCCAGGTTTTCCGCGGAGCTCACGATCCGGGGAGGCTGGCAAAACGGGAGCGAGTAGTAACCCAACGGCAGCGCGGTTTTGTCGGAAGTAAGCGAGTTGACTTTGAAGTTCACGAGGTCATCCTTTTGGGAGGGGGGAGGGGGGCGGGGAGTGTCAGCGGCACTGTGTACGGGATGGTACGTGATGGCTCCTCGCGAATGATTCGGCGAATTTCTGCCAGCGTGGCGGAAACACCGGGGTACCGACGTACCGGCGCGAAGTCCTGCGGCGCGACGCCGGGCAGGTAAAACGCGTGCGCCGGGGTGACAGCGAGCACCACCGCAAACGCCAACACCGCGAGCGTCACCGAGGGTGCGGATGCCATTTCGGCACACACACGCGTGCACGAAAAGTGAATCTCGATGTTGGCGCGCTTCTGTTCATCACGAAAAGAGATCAATTATTTTTCGGAGCCTTTTCGGTGTCTACGAGCGTGCCGACTGGTACGACCGAAAAGGCGCGCCTAACAAGGCCTTTTCGATTTAAAACCATTATCTACCTCTCCCGCACTTGGTCTATCCACTCCTCATCCGCGTCCCCCCCGTAGTACATTTTGAACCCCAACGCAGTAAGCGCGTCGACGCACTTGCGCTCGGTGATTACTGTTTGATTTGCATTTATTGGATTTGTTTTTTTGTTCGCCGTCTCCGGCGCGCATTGTTCCCGCACTAAGTCCGCGTAGAACTTTTCGTCATCGTCGTGTTTTGTTACTTTGAAAACTCCCACCAGACGTACTGCTGGATTGTCCAACGCGAGCACTTCAGGAGGCAGGAACTTCCGGTAGTATTTCAATTTCTTCTTTGTGCTTTTGGACATGGACGAGAGTTTTTCCGAAAATAAACTCTCGACTTGTTTCCCTCTTAAAATCGGTAGCCGGTCGCTCTTGCCGAACCACGTTTTGTTCAGCGCGTACCGTATGAACTCGAGGCCGTACCAAATCGCTCTTGGGGTGCCTCGCTTTTTGTCTCGACTTCCGTAATCGTACACCAAGCAGCTGTACCCTAGCGCTGCCGCTAGTAAAAACGAAGCATCTAGTTCGAGTATTACCTTTTCCATGTCCCCGACTTCGCACAGCGTCGACTGCACTCTCAGAAAGTTCACTTCCAAGTCCAACCCTCGTAACTCAGGAACCGCTTCTATGCCATTCTTCAGGTTCACGAAATGCTTCGCGACGTAACCGTTGCCGTCAGCGGCGTACTCTTCAGGAAAGCGGTACGACCGAGATGGGGATGAGCTGCTGCTCGGGGCTTCGTGGTTTCGATTATACTCGAATTTCGGTGTTGGGTTTTCGTTGTTTTCGGTGTTGCCAACGGGCGAGTCATCCGCGACACGCGGGATGACGATGCGCCGAGTGGGTTTCACAACGCGTTGTGTACGCCCCCGCCGTGCGTACGTCCGCGGCCTCGCCGCCACGGCTGCCGCACATGCGCGCATGGGTGCGGTGCACAGTGACCACGTTTTCGGTTGAGGCGGTGGATGACTTTTATCGGAACGAAGGAATCGGCACCCACGGCCTCGGTGATTTTTCGTCGAACACCACGCCTCTTCGACAGAGCGCCCGGCGCGGTGCCATGTCCGCTGGTGCGGTTGCAACTCCGGGTGGATGGTGTAAATCGAGCCCGTTGGTGGTGCTCTCGACGTTATGTGCGATACTCGTCATGTTTGCCACACTTCTCGGCGTCAACGCACCACCCGATTCGGGAGTCATCGTGGAGAAGACACCGATGTTGTCGAATTCGATACCTCCGGCAAGACCTCCGGCGTCGAGTTTGACACCAGACGTGTCACCGCCATCGCACTCCGTCGCGAAACACGAACCGGTTCCTCTAACCAAACACGAACTTGGGCTTCTCCGGAGCTTAGACCCAGGTTTGTTCGCGTCTCTGCCCCCGGATGCCGGGTCGTGGGAAGACGCGCACTCGCCGTGTTTTCGGGACGAAAAATCCTCCAAACGAAAATGCTTGCCAAACTACCACGTCATCGGCGCGTGGCAAAGCGGCGGCCAGGCGTTCAACGCGAAACTCTGTAAACACCCCGATGTTCTTACCGGCGTGGCGCTGCACTTCTGGAACGAGCCCAAGCCAGTTACACAGTACTTGGACTCGGTGACGGAACAAATCAGGCTTGGAGCGGAGGCAGATGAGGATGACGAGAATGCAGAAAACGGAAAAAGTTCTAAAACAAAACTCATCGGCGACGCCTCACCGGGCGTTTTAGCAAACACGTGGACAGAATCGCAGCGGCTTCATTTGGGGTTTAAGGAGTACGTCGCGGCTTGTTGGAAGGGGTGTCAAAACCAGTCAGATGTCTTCGTGAACGAAGAAGTTCAGAGTAGCCGACGTAAGTGTATCGACGGCGAACTTATCGATGGCGAGTATAAAGACGGGTGCATGGCGAAGGCGTCTAAATTGGACCCGCTACTGAATTGGGATACCACGAAAAGCGCACACGTTTTACTCTCCGTACCGCACTTACTCAGGGCGGCGTATGGCAACCAGTCTGTCAAGATTGTCGCCGTGCTTCGAAACCCACTTGCACGGCTAAAAGCCGCGTTCCGGAAATACCCGCACTACGCTAAGGAGTTTGGCGACGGGGCGGACGGGTTCGCGAAATTTATTAAGACGTTCATTGACGAGTTTGAAACGTGTATGGGCGGTGATAAGCAGGGTGAAGACGGTGATGGTAACTATGAATTAAATCGTGATACCGATCAAATGATTCAAACCGAAGAACCTTTAAAGCGCACACGGCAGTCGTGTGCGTATCACTTCGAGAGCCTCGGCCCACGCCAGGAGGGCGTTTTCTACCACTGCGACCAGTTGATCAAGACGATGTACGGAACGTTTTTAAAAACCTGGGTCGAGGCGTTTGGGAAAAAAAACGTGTTGGCGCTTCGCGCGGAGGATGTGTTTTCGGGTGATTCGGCTACACGAAAAAAAACGTTACGGAAAACGGTCGAGTTTTTGGGGTTACGCGAACCCAGCGATGCAGAGCTTCATACAATGGACTCGGTTACGGGGGGGGAGGACTACGCAACCGCGGTTACCGATGACGACGAAGAGGTGGACCCGAAAACGAAAAGATTGGTGAACGACTTTTTCCGCCCCGAAACGGAAACGGTATCGGACTTGTTTGGAAACGACGAAGAAGGGATGTCGTGGATGCGATGGGGAACGAGTGTGTAGAGAGCGATGGCCGTAGAAACGGGGTTTAGATAGATAGAATAGGTATGCAGCTTTTAGTGGAAACAAGGTATGCGTTTTAACAGACGAAACAAACAGCACAACGGCGGTCCACGCGTTTCTTTTTGGCAAGCATTGCTTTTTGGGAACAGCTGACGCGGCGCTTTTTTGGAAAATTATTTGAAACATGACGAGTCCACGTGTCCTGGTCGTGTGACGCGACTCGCTGACACGCGCGCACGCCGTGTTGTGACGCCCCGTTTTTCTTATTTTCTTTGTCGCAACACGCCTTCTAGTTACGTACCGACCGACCACGATGGCCGCCTTGGGTGTTTCCGTCTCCGCCGCACGCGCCGCAATCGCGTTTGCGAGACGTAACAACGGTTCACGATCTCGAACGGTTTCCGCGAAGCCCCCATCACGCGTTTCCGTGGTCCCTCGCGCCACTGCAATGCCCGGCCTACCTCTCAGCGGCTTGAAAGACCTCGGTAACTGCGTGGAGGCGAAGCAGTTCGACAGGGCGATGCTGGAGGAGCTTTTCGTGGTGGCGGACGCGATGAGCGAAGTCAAGCCGGGTTCCAATGAATCCACGATGTTGCAGGGCTACCTGATGAGCACCCTGTTTTACGAACCCTCCACGCGCACACGGCTTTCGTTTGAAGGCGCGATGGGCCGGCTCGGGGGCGGGATTCTTTCCACGGAGTCCGCAGGCGAGTACTCGTCAGCGGCGAAGGGCGAGACGCTGGAAGACACGATACGCACGGTGGAGGGGTACAGCGACATAATCGTGCTGCGGCACTTCGAAAAAGGCGCGGCGCGAAGAGCGGCGAACGTCATCGACGGGCCGGTGATAAACGCCGGGGACGGCCCTGGCGAACACCCCACACAGGCGCTGCTTGATACGTACACGATCTACAAAGAGCTGGGAAGGCTGGACAACATCAAGGTTGGGTTGGTTGGGGACTTGGCGAACGGCCGCACGGTGCGGTCGTTAGCGTCGATGCTGACGAACTTCGAAAACGTGGAGTTCGTGTTCATCGCCCCTGACGTGGTGAAGATGGGTCAGGACATTAAGGACGAGCTGACACGGAAAGGGTACAAGTGGACGGAAAGCGATGACCTGCTCGCCGTCGCATCGGAGGTGGACGTGTTGTACCAAACAAGAATCCAAAAAGAACGCTTCGCGGACAAAAACGAGTACGAAGCGTGCCGGGGGATCTACAACGTCGACCAACGCGTGATGGACGTGTTGCCCGCGAAGGTACGTGATGCAGTTACCAAACCCGACCACACTGTTTTACCGAAGCTGGTGACTGTTTGTCCATACATCGCGATGTACAAGACTGACACGTTCGTTTGTTTATCCCAAGTCGGTGGTCATGCACCCCCTCCCAAGGCTCGACGAAATCACGCAAGACGTGGACGCCGACCCCAGGGCCGCGTACTTCAGGCAAGCGAAAAACGGCCTGTTCATCAGAATGGCGCTCCTGAAAGTGCTACTCAAGGTGTGACACTGGGTCGTGAATGTGATCTATTCTCCTTCTCTTTTTCTCTTGGTTCAAACTCCTCCCATACTACCACCCTATCTCGTCAATTCGCTGCGCATCAGGCGTAATACTACCCGGTATCTCGACATGTCGTTGCGCATCAGACGCTGAAGCCGTACGTCTGCTCGTGCTGAAACCTCAGCTCGGCTTAGTTTTAAAAGAAAGGGAAAACAGTTTTAACCCTAAAACTTTCATGGTCGTCCGTGTCGTGTACGCCTGCTACCGGCGCGAGCGCGGCATCGCCTGTACTAGATGCCTGTACTAGATGCTATGGCGTGCTCGTATCTCCCCACGAGCACGGCTTTCAGACCGGTGGTGTCCAGCCCGCGCGTTGCGAGCTCTTTCTTGAGCTGCTTCACGGTGAGCGACGACGCGTCGACCGCGGAGGCGCCGGGACGCTTGACCCCGCTCGGCGCCGGCGAGCGCGGCCGCGCCGTTAACGGCGCGTTCTCCCGCTCCGGATTTGGAGTTACCGTGCCCGACGCTACAAACGCGTCGTTCCAAACCTTTGCCGTGGAGTCATCCCCAGATCGGCGCGCCGCTTCAACGACTTGCACAGCGAACTGGTTGTCGAATCGGAACCCGAGAGCCTTGACGAGATTCGCGACGCGCGCTTTTTTGTCCGCCTCCGCTTCCTGCTTGAACTTTTCCAAGTCCCATCGTCGTTCGCGTTCCTTTCGTATCAATTTGTTCACCAGCTCGTTTTTCGCGTGGACCGCCAGCACCGCCTTGTGGTTAGAAGAGTCAAGCACCACGGTCTCGATCTCCTTCGCCGCCGCTAACTTGCGGTGGCCGGTGATCACGCACTTACCGTTTAAGATGTCGAACTTGACGTCGTTTTTGTTGACGTAGTCGCCGTACTCGTCCGAGTCGTAACCGTTGCTTTCGTGTTTGCTGTGTTCGCCCGACCAATCGTCTCCGTTACGCGGCGCGTAGCGCTTTTCAAACGGTGTGTGCAGCAGCGCTTCCTTGAACCACGTGTATTCCTTAACCTCCAAGCAGTTGCCCTCACGGAACTCCGTGTTTGGTAAGAACCCGCACGTTAGGTCCTCACACCTGCACGCGAACCGCGCAATCCGGTCTTTGATGTTCGCCCCGCCTTTCCCGATAATAAGTCCCTCCACTCCGGCACAAGACTTCGGGTGTCTCCTTGATGCACCGCGGGCACTTGTTGAATGAAATCAGCTCGTCTGGTACGTCCACGGCGCATAAGAATTGCTCGTCCAGCTGCTCCCAGCGCATCTGCGCGAACCTCACCGCCGAGCGCTTGGTGGTTTTTCCGTCGCACTTGCCTCACGTAAAGGTTTCGTCCGTGTACTTGTCCAGAATCAACGCTCGCTTCCGGGGCGGTGGAACCGGGGGTTCGGGAATAGCCGGTCTTCCACTAATGAGGCAATCCACGCAACAGTTCCCGTCTCGCAAGAAATCGTGTGGCATCTCGGGGCAGTCCTCAATTTCCTCCATTACATCCTCGTACTGCTCGTCAGAGTGGACCTCAAAACCGCGACTCTTCAGCTCACTTAGCCACGCGCGCTTACGCTGCCACTCATCTTCACCGTATTGGGTGTCCCAAATCCCCGTGCACGCGGGGCACTCAACCCATCGCGTAGACATCGCGTGCGCGCTGGAATAAAGACACGTGCGCGTACGCGGCGCTGGGCGGGCACTTCGGGGTGCTGAAGTGGACGCGCGTGAACGGCTGCCGTACGTGGGCGTCCGTGCGCGAAGGAGTGCCTTTGAAACAAAATAACGAACAAAGCTGTCGTCGTGGCTCGTCGTCGTCCGCGGGTCACGCTAAAAAGCTTTCGGAAACGGGGCCCTGTCGAAACGTCGCCACACCTCCACGCGCAGCCCTAGGGTCGCGAGGCGCGCGTATCGGGTGTCTGGGTTTCGAGTAAAGCGCGTGGGTCGGGGGATTCGCGGGAAAGGAAATCGTCGAGTGAGAAAGGGCCGAGCCCCAGGGTTCCCCCGCGCGTCGCCGCCACACCAAATCGTGATTTGCCGCCAGTTGGCATCGAGGCGATCTCCGCACGACGACAAGGGCGATGCTGCGCGCTGTGCGACGCGCGGCTCCGCGGCCGGGGGGCGAAGCCGTCGGCACCCGGGTCTTCGCGACTGGAAGCGACGCTTCCAGTGAAATCGCCACGCGACACGCACTTAAATGGCGAGGAACACTGGCGAGGGAAGGCACGTCAAATCTGCCTCTCGCAAAAAGCGGGCCGTGCACACAAAAAGCGGAGATGAGCCCGTTGCTCCGCGCGCTGTTGCGCGCGAACCCGAAACAATACGCCGCCGCGGTTTCCGCGCTCGCCACGGTTAGCCTTCGAAGCACACGAAACACAGGGCGGACTGTTTTGCAACAGTACAGGTCGTATGGGCAATCAGTCGCCACCAGCCCGGCGTTCGCGCGCGTGTGGGGCGAAGCGTCTTTGTTTCTTCAAAGCGCGAAACGCGCGCCGAGAAACCTTGGTCAAAAAAGTATCGCCTCGCAGGCGTGGCAAGCGCTTCCGGGGCTCCCAAGACTCCGCGCGCCGTCGCAGCTTTACGTGCTGGGGCACCAAGGCAGGGACGCGGCGGTGGCTTCGAAGCTTCCCAACTTTTCGGGCGCGCTGGTGATGCTGTTGGTGGGCGGCAGCAACCTGGCGCCCGCCACGGCGCGGTGCCTGGAGGCGAGCCCGAAGCAAGCGAAACAAGACTCGTTGGTTTCCAAAGCCAAACAACATACAGGTTGTGAAATCTTGGTCCCGAAAAACGTGGCGTACACGAGCTGGGTGGACCGGTGGGTTCCGGCGCCGGCGCGCGCGTGGGTGGAGCGGTGCGTATTTGTTTTCGTTTCCCAAATCCCGCCTCCACGTTTTCAGGCACAAGACGTTAACCACTTTTCCTTCCCAATCGCAGTTGTTTAGTCGTTTGGCGCGCGATTCACCTTTCGTTTCTGTTCACTCCGGTTGTTTTGTCGTCGCCGTTTTTGTTGTACTCCCAAAACGTCTGGCTCAACGAGCTTTGGTACAAGCTGTTGCGTAAAACACTGGAGCACGGCGGGGCGGCGTTTATTAAATGGGGGCAATGGGCCAGTACGCGGTACGATGTTTTCCCGTCGAAGCTTTGTAAGGAACTGGAGGAACTTCAAGCGGGCGCCCCAGAACACACCTGGGAGCAAACCAAGGCGATTTTAGAACGGAGCTACGGCGCGGAACAGCTGGGCGCCATATTCGCCTGGATGGACCCGACGCCGATTGCGTCCGGAAGCATCGCGCAGATCCACAGGGCGAAGCTTCAGGAAGGTAAGGGCATTTACCCGATCACCGCGTTCCGCCTCTGCGATTGCCCATACTCGTACCAGAAGGGCGCATTACCTCTGCCCATTACCACGACTGTCTGGCTCGATTAATCTTACTGTTTACTCATACCAATCCCTCATAAACATCACGACCGACTGACCCTTTCGGCGTTTATCGCGCCAGGCGTCGCGGAAAACAACGGCGGCGCGGGGGGGTTATCCACGCACCAAAGGCTGTTGCGCTCGGCGCAAGCGGGGGTGGAGCTTTTGGTGTCCGGGGAGTACCAGCGGGTGTGGTTCAGCGTTCTTGAGGAGTGGCGGCAAAGCGCGGGGACGTGGGAGTGGAACCCGGGGAGCTTCGTGCGGTCGGGAAACGGGGTGGATGAGTTAGGTACCGGTGACGACGCGGACGCGACCGCGTGCGCTACTTCCACGAACACTTCGTGGTTTGGCGGTACTTGGACCACAAAGAAACGGAAACAAAAAGTAATCCCCACGGATGCGGAAAACCTTTTGAAGCATCCCCTGGAGCGTCCGGAAGGCGACGCCAGCGAGGGCAGGTACGTCGCCGTGAAGGTTCGGCACCCTGGCGTGGTGGAGGCGCTGCGGCGCGATTTCGCGATCCTGATGTGGCTCGCCGCCGCGACCAAAGACGTTTCTTTTCTGCAACCGTTTCAGCTGGAGCACACCGTGAGTCAGTTCGGCGCGCACATGTTACAGCAGGTTGATTTAACAAAAGAAGCGAGCAACTTGACCCGGTTCAAAAACTGTTTCTCCCTGTGGCCCACCGTGACGTTTCCAACGCCAGTGCAAGGGTTAGTCACAGAAGAGGTTTTGATTGAAACCTTCGAAAGCGGCGTGAGCATTTCGTCGTTCCTGATGGACCCCCTAAGCGCGGCGGCGGTGGACGACGCAATCGCGGCGCTCGGCGCGATCACGGGAATCACGAGCAACGCGAGCGCTAAGGGTGGTGGACGTGGTAGTAACAACGGCGTCCCGAAAACCGCGCAGGACAAGGTCACCGAAGCCACCGAGAAAGGTACGTCCCCCCGTTTCCCAAATCATGACACGACTGTTTCGACGATTGTCCGCCTGTAACTACGTAATACACGCGGTCCGAAATACTGACACTTTTCGTACGCAAAACTCCAAAGCCTCCGCCGCCGCGGCGTACGCGGAAGCCGCGCGCGTTCCGGAGGAGAACAAAATCCTCGCCGCGCTTGGGGTGAAGACGTTACTGAAGATGCTCATCGACGACAACTTTCTGCACGCGGATTTGCACCCGGGGAACATCTTGGTAAGGCTGAAATCAGGCGGCCTTGTTGGCGGGGTTGTTACTGGGGATGACAAGGACTCTGATGTCGTGTCCGCAACGCGTCGCAGTCAGTCTTCCAAAAAAGCATCCTCATCGGTAGGCATCAAGCCCGAGATCGTTATTCTGGACACCGGCCTCGCCACGGAGCTGACGCCGCACCAGCAAGCCAGCCTGGCGGAGTTTTTCCAGGCCATCATAAGCTGGGACGGCGCCGGCGTCGCGGAGAAGATCATTTCGTTTTCCTCCAACCTCTCACCCACCCTCGATTTGGCGAGTTTCAAACAAGACATCGCGGTCGCGGTTGGAAAGTTCGCGGAAACCACCCCCCGAGCCGGGGACTGCATGGCCGCGATATTCGAAACCGTGCAGCAGCACCACGTCACAATAGACCCCAACGTGATGGTCGCCGTGGTAACGGTGATGGTGTTGGAGGGGTGGCAGTTCCGGCTAGGTACGGCCGTAGGGCGTTTCCCAAATCCGCCACACCTACGTTTTATCTCTCAGCTCGTGACTGTTTTACCGAAGCTGGTGACCACACCTACGTTTTATCTCTCAGCTCGTGACTGTTTTACCGAAGCTGGTGACTGTTGTCCATACAATGTCCAATACACGCCCAACACGCGACTGACACTTTGTTTTCTTCATCGCAGACCCGACGATCAACATCTTGGACTACATCGGGGACGTGCTGAAATCGAGTTTCCGGAAACACCAAAGGCTGACCCTAACGGACTACGCCCTGCGTGACATGTGGGCGCCGTTCTCGGAACCGAACAACCTCGCGCTTTACCGCGGGAACAGGAGCTCGCCGCTCTCGGCGGCGATGGAGGACGGACACCACGGGTTGTGACCGGCTTGAAGGGGTTGTAGTTTTGTGTTGTTTTATGAATTCCTCGTGTTGACAACACGCTTCACTCGGCGCATCAAATCATGCTATATCGATTCCTGCGGTACACAATCCGTCTACCCTCACTCCGTCTACCCGCATGCCTATGCCTTCCGATCCCTACTGTCCAGCACGAACGTGACCGGTCCGTGGTTGACCAGGGACACTTCCATCGCGGCGCCAAAAACGCCATCGCGCACGCAATCGTTGCCCCTCGGCATCATGGTTTTTACGTGTTGAAGAAACGTTTCGTACAACTGTTTCGCGGGAACCGGAGGCATGGCGTTGTGAAGGTCTGGCTTGTTTCCCGATGCGAAGCTGCCGTGCAGGGTGAACTGGGATACGAACAGGATTTGGCGTGCTGGTTCGCACTCCACGGTCACCGACTGCGTCCAGTCCTTTCCATTTTCATCCGGGAAAACGCGCGCTTTCAGCAACTTCCCCGCCAACCACTGCGCATCTTCAAACGTGTCCTCGACGTGTAACCCAACCAGCACCATCAAACCCGGGCCGGTTGACGACACCAACGCGCCGTCCACATCCACGCTCGCACGAAGCACGCGCTGCACCACCGCGCGCATCGCGACTGGCGATTTACGATAGTCCAAGTCAGCAGCACTTTTTTCTTCCCATAAAAAGTTCGGCTGATGCACAGTCGTTCGACTCATCACACCGAGCAGAGCGTGTGGACGAGCAGGGCGTGTTGCGGTGCGCCATGCCGCCGCGAACCTTCGGCGGTTCGTGTTCTGACGGCGCGGTTGACGATTTGTTTTGGCAATGGGCGATGCGCGAGGGTATCGAGGCGCTTGCGTGCGCGCCTTCGTTTTTCCACGAGGGCTGGCGAGGCATCGCGGCGACCGCGGACATCGCGCCCGGCGACGTCATCCTCCGCGTCCCCGGCTCCCTTTTGATGAGCGCCAGGTCCGCGTCTACGGACCGCGATCTTTGCGCAGCTTTGGAAACGCACGGCCAGCGCTTAACCCCTACCGAGCGCCTCGCGTGCCACCTGCTTCACGAAGCCAGCAAAGGCTCTTCGGGTAAATGGCACGCCTACATCACGCAGCTTCCGCGGACGTACAACTTGCTTTGTGTCTGGACCGAGGAAGAGATACAGGAGCTGCAGGACGAATTCGCGATGGACACAGCAACGAGGTGCGTGACGACAATGCACGCATCGCACGCCAACGCCTTGCCGACACTTCGTGTGGGGCTTAGTCTTCCGAAAGCGTATACGACCCAAAAAGCGTGGGCCTGGGCGCGAAGCACCGTATCGTCACGAACAGTGTTCGTTCCGTTTGACGTCGCCGGGGCGTTGTGTCCTGTTGGGGATTTGTTCAACTACGCACCGCCTGAGCCGCTTTTAAATCCGGACGTGCTCGGGACGTCGCTAGGGTCAACATTGTTTGGGCTGGAGGGAGGTTCTTCGGAGGGGGCGATTGACAACGGCCGCGAGATGGATGAAGTAGACGCAACAACTTCCACAAACTCACGTCCAGACGAACGCGACGACCACGGAGACAAAGACAACGACGGAACCTTCAAACCGGCGGGAGACGGCGTTTACCTCCACGAAAGCGACACGTATTGTTTCCACGCCCGCCGAGCTTACCAGGAAAACGACCAGATCATGCTGTGCTACGGAACGCACTCCAACTTGTCCCTGTTAGAGCACTACGGGTTTTTGCTGCCCGCGGCGCTGGGCAACGCGAACGACGCGGCGCGAATTGAAATCGAAACGGCGACGGACAATGGCGCGGAATCCGGCTCTGATTCTTTCGTCACCGTGAACCCGTCCGGGTGCATGAGCTGGGTTGACCTACGCGAGCAAAGATGCTTTCACGCGTCTAATTGTGGAACGGTGAAGGCGATTCGGGGGGGGGTGAAAGCGGCGCGCGAGGTTTGCGCGCGCGGTCTGGCGGTTTCGCCCGAGACGGAACTCGGAACGTTCCAGGCGCTTCGCGACGCGGCGGGCAAAGCGTTGTGTGGGTTACCCACCACCGCGAAGCAGGACGAGGAGGTTTTGCGAGCAATGGAGCAACAAGTAAGGAGAGCAAGCGAGTCGTCGGGAGATGAATCGACACACAAAGGGACACACGACGACCGCGGCGCGCCTTGGGAGTGGAGTACGGGCGTTGCGAGTGCGTCGCACTTTACGGTTGGTGAAAGAAACGACCCAATCGCAATCGACGAAAACAACGTCTGGCTCGCCACGCGCTGGCGCTTGGCGTATAAAAGAGCGGTGCAGGCGGCGTACCGGAACGCGCAGGCGCGCTGCGACGAAGCGACTGATGCGTTGGGTGCTGGGTCAAGGGGAAAGGGAAATGTGGGTGAAATGCGCGTGTCTCGGCCGAGGACGTTAAGAACGCGATGACGTTGACGATTCGTGCGTACCGCGTTTCGTTTCGTTTGCAATCGGTATCGAGCTATCCACGCAATCAGTGCATCCACACATGCGCGCCGTTCGCGCGCGCCCAGCGCACAACCCTGACGTGCCCGCCTTTCCGCGCTTTCGCGTACGTCCACCCGTCCCACGGACACCCGTTTTCCCTCGCCCACTGAAGCACCGCCAGGTTTCCAAACTTCGCCGCGTGCCAGCACGTGCGTTCGTTCCACGGGCACCCGTTCTCCCGAGCCCACTCCAACACCAATAGGTGCCCGCCCGCCGCCGCCGCCTCGCACGTGCTCGAGTTCCACGGACACCCGTTTTCCTTGGCGAACTTGAGCGTCGTTAGGTGACCGTTGCGCGCGGCGCTCGCGCACGTGCGTTCGTCCATGCGACAGCCTAGCGTGAAAAGCGCCCACTCCAACACCCTGAGTTGCCCGTTCGACGCCGCTAAGGCGCACATGTTTTCCATGAAACAGTCCTGGCAGTGGATCGTCGGGCACTGAAGCTTACCTTTCGCGTGCAGGTGCTTCGCCGTGTTTAGGTATCCGCGGCTCACCGCGGTGCATGCTTTGCAACCGGTGGAGTGCGGCTGCGCGCGCGCCTTTACGGGAACCGCGTCCCGCATCCCACGGCTCACCGCGAGCACCCGCGCGATATCGAGAGGGTCACTCATGTTGCCCAGGATGTGCGCAGACGCGACGTGGTCGGGTAGGCCGGGGATGGCGCCTTGTTGCGATACCGCGCGTGGGTCGTTTTCGCGTGTTGGGGCCGGTATATCGCGCCAGCCCGAGCTCAGGATGAACGATATCACTTGGTACGGGATGGTTTCTGTGTCTTCCGGTGTGGGAGGGGGGGGAGTACCGATGTCAAGAGGGACGGCATCCCACGCTGGGGTGGGGATCTCGCCCGCCAGATCTTCTGAGGAGACCCACCACGAGGAGGTGTGGGCGTCGTCTTTTTGTTCGGGAAGCCCGGGAGTGCCGATATCGGCCGCGGGAGTTTGGATGTCCCCCCAGCGGGTCAACTGCCGCCACAACCGCGCGAACGTCATCGCGCGCGCAGGGCGGGCGCGCGCGGTGTGTACGTGCCAAAGTTTTTCGCTCCTGTCTGGGAAGACGTAACGCTTCAGGCTCACACGTGAAAAACGAAGCGCGCCACAGTTTTTGTTTCGCCGCGCGCGCGGTCGCGGAAGAAAACCCGAGCCATCCGCCACCCAGCGTCCCTCTATAAGCCGCACGTCCGCGTCGGTCAGCAGGTACGGAACCGGATTCAAGTCTACCTCGGCACGCGTGTCACGGCACAGCCGCGACGCGCGGGCCGAATCGAAACTCGCACGTCTCACACACCGCACGGCGCCGACGGCTTGTGGTGCAATCCGCATCCCACGCGGGTTCGGTTCGCGGAAAGATCCGTGTGCATCCGCCCGCCGGCGACCTCTCGCCACGCCCAATCCGAGCCCCACCTGACCCTCCCCCCCCCTCCACATCCCACAGCGCACTCGTACAAGATGGCCAAGCGCACCAAGAAAGTCGGTACGTACTACAAGGGTTCCCGAGAGCGACGCGCGGGCGAGCCGGGGACGCGATGCACGCGCGTCCCGTGTTTTAGGGTTTTGTTTTCTCCACACGGCGTGGGAAGAGGATCGGGAGGTTTCCGCGCTATAGAGAGCCCGGCCGTGCCCCGCCTTCGCATCCCGGAAAAAAAATCCAAAACAGTTCTCTGACCCTCCACACCCTCGTTCCCCTCAACCCACAGGCATCGTCGGCAAGTACGGCACCCGGTACGGCGCGTCGCTTCGCAAGGTTGTGAAGAAACAGGAAGTGTCCCAGCACTCCAAGTTTTTCTGCGACTTCTGCGGGAAGTACGCCATGAAGCGCACCGCGGTTGGGATCTGGTGCTGCCAGGGATGCAAGAAGCAGAAGGCGGGCGGGGCGTACGTGCTGAACACCTCAGCCGCGGTCACCGTGCGGTCCACCATCCGCCGCCTTCGCGAAAACGTCGAGAAGTAGTTCGGAGACGTCGATGATGCGCGTGTGGGGCTCGCCGGTAATTGGTAATGGACACAAGCGGTTCACGTCATCGTCGTTGGTTACACACACACACACCACACAAATCCCACATATACAAACCCCACCGCTCCCGCCCAAATCATCTCCCTCGCGCCCGGTATACAAAGCCCCCTACACAACCTCCAAGGAGGATCCCTCCAACCTCCGCAAGAGGATCCCTCCGTCCTCCGCAAGAGGATCCCTCCGTCCTCCGCGCCCGACTCCCGGAGCCAAAGAGTCCTGCCCACTCCTCAGTCCCCTTCGCTGTCCTTCTACCCCACCGGCGCGCCCACCAGCGTGGTGTTCGGCGGCAAGTGTCCCTCCGCGACCGTTCGCAAGTGTCCCTCCGTGACCGTCAGTTTCCCCAGCCGCACCGCTTGCACCACCTGTTCGTGGCTCATCGCGTCCAGCGTGGGGGCGACGTGCAGGTACTTCTCGGGGGGGAAGTTTAAACCGCGCGCTTTGAAGCCTTTGATTTTCAAAGCGCACAGGTCGTGCGCCTCCGCGGCGACCGCTTCGTTGTCGAACCCGCCGAGGTAAAGCTGTTTCCCCGTTTCCCTTTTGAATGTGAACAATACACGTCAGGGCTGTATGGGCAATCAGGGAGGCGGATTTATGCGTGGGGTGGGAAAGTTCCGTACCTGACCCAGATGTGCGACTCCCACCGTTTCGTGCGTCGGTGCAGCGTGACCCCGCGGAACGAGGAAGAGGAGCGCGCTTTTTTGAACGGCGACACGGGCGACGGGTGGCCGTCGGCGGAAACGTCTTGGGAACCGTCCCGCGCTTTTTGCACGTACCCTTCCCTCGAGCGGTCCACAGGGGCGAACTCGGGAAATTTCGCTGAAGGCGGCGTGGTCGGGGAAGGCGTGTTCCCAGGCGCAGAAAGGGTCCCGCCCGTACCAACTGTAACCGTACCCCGGTGAACGAAGTTTACGATGTCCTCCTTCGCCACCCCTGTTTTGTTCGCGCGAACGAACGCGGCGTTTGACAGGTTCAAAAGCATCTGCGACGGCGGCGGTTTCGGGCCCGCCGATGCGGTCTGGCTGGACACCGGCCTTCGCAAAAAGCTCGCCCCCGTCGCGGGGACGGTTACCACCGGGGCGGAGAAACCGGGAGGGTTTTGCGCGGTCCGCGAGCCTTGTCTTGCCACGGGTGTTTCCGCTTGACCCACCGCCCGGCCCACCAACCCGACCAGGCCAATCAAATCAAGCTCGGCGGAACTCAGCACTCTTTTCGAGCCATCCGCCGCCGCCGCCGCCGCCGCCGCGGCTTCCGACTCCAACAGAGCCATCGCGTTCGCGGTCGCGGCGGTCCACCGCGCCGTCGCCGCTAGCGGCGACGCGTCCGCGTCGAACCCGCCGCCCACGTTTCCGCCAGTTCCGGTTGCCGAATCCGCGTGCGCCTTGACCAGCGCCGCGGCGGTGGCCTGTAACGTGCGAAACGCCTGAGAGAAATAAAAGAAAGTGTCAGTCTCGTATGGGAACACAGTCGTTGGATTCGGGAAAGCCCCAACTCGTACCTTCGTGAACTGGTCAACGAGGTTGGGGTAGTTAGACTGAGAGGGGTTTCTTCCGGCGATTTGTCCTGAAGTGTTCCCTGCGGACCGCGGCGTCGCCAGGTTCATGTGCGTCCCCGGGACGTTCAGTTCGCGGCTCTCGTCGTCGCGCGCGGCGAGAAGCAAATCGCAAAGCGAGTCGCCGTTGCCGGTTGGGAGCTGGATGTTGAGACTGTCGATTACTCGAGGCTTTTCAGTCACGTTAGGCACGTCTCTTGGCGGCTTATCAATCAACTCTTTAGGTAACGCCGCGCGCGCGGCGAGACGCAGGGGAGGCAGTGTGTTTTGAAAGCTCGGCGGGCGTCGCGACGCGACCGCGTCTGATTTGACCACGGCAGGAGCTTTGCTGACGTGACTCGCTTCTCGTAAAAACGTCGTTTCCCCGAGGGTGGTGCCGTGCACGTGCGGTGTCGGGAAGTGAGAAACGGGGTCAGGCACTGCGCCGTCGCTCACGGCGGCGCGCGCGGGGTGCCGAACCACGGGGTCGCCCACGAGCACGTGGGCGGTACCGAGAGACAGTGGGGCCGACGACGTCCCCTGAGTGGGTTGTTTTCGTTTGCCCTTGTTCCCGAGAGAAGAAGAGACGCGACCCCCACCGGGGGGGACCGCGAGCTTTGGAGGCGTCGGCACGGCATCGCCGCCCAATGCGAGCTGCAGCACGAGTTCAGCGCCCCAGCGCATTTCCTCGTCCGTGTCCTTCGCCGGGTGCGTGTTGTGGGCATCGCCGGTCAACCCGTTTGAACCACCCGACGTCGCGTCGTTTGAACCCTTGCTCTTCCTCTTTTTCTTCGGTCGGGTCTGGACGTCCACGAAGGTCGGGTGAGGCCCGGGCGCGTACCCCTCGCCGTCGTGCGGCACGACCAGGCCCTGGCGCACTCGAGGCATCGTAAGGTACTTACCACAGTTCCGGTGTGCGTGTCTGTGCGGTGAGAACTAAGCACCGGCCCCACGCACTTCCTTGGAGGACTTGGCGGGAAACCTACGTCGCCTCGGTTTTGTATCTCCACCTCCGAGGTTTTGGTTTTGGTCGCGTCAGCAATTTTTATTGAGCTCGTTCGTTTCCGAGGGGCACTTCTCGTGCGCGGCTGGCGCTGCCGCCAACCCGTTTCCGCACGATGGCGACCGCCCCCGCGCCTTCGCAGCAAGAGGCCACGAAGTTCTCGCAGATTTGCGACAAGTGCAAAGTTCCCACCGCGATCATCGAGGACCACCGGCAGGGCGATTTGATTTGCACGGAGTGCGGCTTGGTGCTTGAGTCACGGGTGATTGACGAGAGCAGCGAGTGGCGGACGTTTTCGGATTCCGACAAAGGCGGTGCGGACCCTTCGCGCACCGCGGGCCCTACGAACCGCATGCTAAGCAACGGGGGCTTAGGCACGAGTATTGGTAAAAACCCAGACGGAACGTATAACCAAACTTTAACCCGGTTACACAACAGCGGGCGGAATCCCGATCGCCCGATGTTGGCTGCGTTTTCCAAAATCAACGAGCTCGCGGATCACCTGGGGATGACGTCCGTGGTGAAGGACGGTGCGTGCGACATCTTCAGGATGGTCGTCAAACCCGGGCAGCCAATGTTGGGCAAATCCCTAAACGCGATGTACGCCGCGTGCCTGTACATCAGCTGCAGACAGGAAGGCACGAACCGGACGTTTAAAGAGATTTGCGGCGGCGCCACTGGCACGACGGTGAAGGAAATCGGCAAGTGCTACAAACACGTCGTGAAAGCCATCGACGGCTTGAACACGCAGATGATGGAACAGATGATAACCCCCGAGAAGTTGGTGAACCGGTTTTCGGGGAACCTGGGGTTGGCTAATCTGGAGTTTCTGAAGCTCGCCACCTTCGTGGTGCAGAAGTTCCGGCAGTTGCGGGATTCGGAAGGCCACACCTCGGAAAAGCAACCCGCGTCGGTGCGTGTTGGGCGTTTCCCAAATCCAGGCACTGTTTACGGACCCTCTGTGAGTACACGGCCGTCATTAAAAGGAAGTATCCTACATACAGCACAAACGCACTGTTCGGCCCGATTACGCCCGACTGTTTGCCCACTGTACATAAACCGCCCAATACAGTACACTCGCGACTGACCCTTTTCCTTCCCAATCACAGGTCGCGGCGGCGGCGCTGTATCTCTGCGTGCAGCTGTACGACGGCGACGCGGGGGTCGGCGTGGATATTTCAAAAATCGCGGAAGTTTCGGGGATGGCGGAAGGTACCATCCGCGTTTCCTACGAAGACATGTACCCGTACGCCGTGCGGATGTTGCCTGAAAAATACATAGGTACGCCGGTGGGGGTTTCCCAATCCAGGCGCGCTGTTCGATGCCCCTGGTCCAACGCACTACTCGTGACGTATGTAGATCGTGACGTACGGACGCAGTTGCTACGTACATCGTAATATTTACAACGTAACACTACCCGTAACATTTACCGGAACTGGTACCTGTTACGAACCCATACTCGAGGAGACTCTCCGACTGACCTTTTTCCGACGCACAGAAAAAGCGGCAAAACTCCTGGCGCCCGCCATGAACAAAGAAGAAAAGTTGCAGCTGGCAGAGGGTTTGGACGTGAACGATTTGGGGGGTTTGTTGTTGCCGCCGATCTAGGGAGGTACTGTGTATTCGTGTATGAAAGGAGAGGGAGTGATGAATCGTAACTCTTAACTCTGATGAACTTGTACTTGTGAGCAGAGGCGGTAGTTAGTTTGAGTTGAAATAAACACATTCCGACAGCAGACGTGCTACGCAAATATAGTCTTTTCGCAGCTCCGAGGGGCAGATCCAGAGGCCAGAGGCACCCAGCGGTGGTGGAGGGACCCCTTTTAGTAACATGATGCGTCCTGAGGCGTCAGGTACCGACGCCGGCGGCCGTGTGTCACTCCGTGACGCGTTCCGGGCCCTCGCGAAACGTGCCGTGCGTCTGAAGAGCGCGGATGCGGCGCTCGCGGGTTCCGATGCGTCCATGAAAAAGTGTCTCACCGCATCGGATCTGCTTCTTCTAGGTGTGGGCGGGGTTATAGGCGGCGGTGTTTTCGTGCTAACCGGAGCCGCGGCGCACGACCACGCCGGCCCTGCTGTGGTGCTTTCGTACATACTGGCCTCCCTCACCTCCATGATCACGGGGCTGTGCTACACCGAATTCGCCGTGGAAACCCCGGTCGCGGGAAGCGCGTATAACTTCGTCTCCATGGCGTTCGGGGAGTTCGCCGGGTACCTGTGCGGGTGTAACCTCGCATTAGAGCTAACGATAGCCGCGGCCGCGGTCGCGAGGGGGTGGACCAGCTACGTCGCGACGCTGTTCCACCTAGCCCCGGATGCGCTGCGGGTCACAATAGGAGGAGGCGGAGGAGGCGATGAGATGGACGAACACACGGGAATGGGCATTAAACTTGACTTCCCCGCCGCCTTGCTAGTCGTGAGCGTCACTGGTTTGCTAGCGCACGGCATGAAGGAGACTGCTAAGTTCAACGCAGTGGTGACGGTATTATCTTTAGCAGTCATCGGTTTCGTCATAGTAGCCGGCAGTACGAAAATAGAAAAAGATAACTGGACGCCGTTCGCGCCCAACGGAGTGGGCGGCGTTTTAACCGGCGCCAGCGTCGTGTTTTTCTCCTTCGTCGGCTTCGACACCGTCGCGACGTGCGCCGAGGAGGTGAAGGATCCAGGTGCGTATTTGGTCAGAAAGTCACACCACTACTATACCCAGGTGTAAAGGCACACTACTATACCCTGTTACTATACCCTTCTCAATCCTGGATACAAGAATCAAGATTGACACTTTACTTTTTCTCACAGGCAAAGCGCTGCCGGTTGGTATCATGGGGTCGCTAGGGATCGTCGCTGTGCTGTACGCGCTGATGAGTGCGGTGATAACGGGCATGGTCCCTTCGACGGACATCGACGTGGACGCGCCCTTCGCCATCGCGTTTCGGCAAAGGGACATGCGCTGGGCGGAGAGTATCATTAGTTTTGGAGCGGTCGCGGCGATCACCACGGCGCTCGTGTCGAGTTTAATGGGCCAGCCAAGGGTGTACATGGTCATGGCGCGGGACGGTCTGTTACCGAAGTGGTTCTCCACGGTACACCCCACCCGAGGGACGCCGGTAAACGCGAGCCTTTTCACCGGCGTCACGACCGGAGTTCTCTCGCTCCTGGTGGATATCGAGATTCTCGCGCAACTCGTGAGCATCGGCACTTTGGCGATTTTCGCATCCGTGTGCGCGGGACTGCTGGTGCGGAGACACACTCCCGAAGGAGACGTTAGTGTTCACGACCGAACCCCAGCGCTACTCCGGTGTTTCGGGTTAGTCGTGGCGTGCGTTTTGTTCGCCGCCACGAACGTCGTGTCGAGCGGTCGAGGTACCACGGAAAGCAGCTCTGGGTCGGCTACTAGTAGTACTACTACTAGTACCAGTTCCACCGCAAGTACTACTGCTAGTTACGTCGTAAGCGGTCTGCTCTTCGGCGCCATCGCAGCCACGACGGTGTCCTTCAACTCCCTACCCCGGTACAACACCCCCAAAAAAGGGTTCTGCACGCCCTTTGTGCCGTACTTACCCGCCGCTGGGGTTTTAGCCACGACACAGCTCATCGCGAGTTTAGGGCCGTTGGCCTGGTTGAGGTTCGTGGTGTACACCGTTTTGTGTGCTGTCGCGTACGTGTGGTACGGCGCGGCCGGCATTCGAAGCGGGAGACACGACGACACGACGAGTTATGACTCAAGAGGAAGGGACACTCCTCATCATCCTTTCCAAAGGTTAGGAGACGAAGACGAGCCGGCGTCTTCATCCAACCGGCGAAGCCCGTTCGCCACTACCCTGTACGGCGACGAAAAAGGCTTGCACTTGGAAAACACCAGGGACGTGACGGACGGAGAGGTGGAGCTGGTGACGCGTACTAGTAGGGCAATTTAGATCATATCAAGGTCATATCAAAAGCATAGCTTGATTACAAGGATACAAGATAGACTAATTAGTAGTCTATCTTGTTCAAAAAACCCGCCTCACTTCCCCGCGTGAAGCTTCATCGCGCTCTCCTTGAGCTGCGCGACGATGGACGGGTCCGCCAGGGTTGAGATGTCTCCAAAATCGGCCAGGTCGATTGCTGGGTTTTCCGCGAGTTTCCGCAAAATGCGCCGCATGATTTTCCCCGACCGCGTTTTCGGCAACCCTTCCGAGAACTGAATCGCGTCGGGCGTGGCGATGGGGCCGATTTCGGTGCGCACCACGTTTTTCAGCGCCTTGATCAACTCGTCACTCCCCTGTTCGCCATCCTTCAACACGACGAAGCAGTAAATACCGGCGCCTTTTATGTCGTGGGGCATCCCGACGACGGCGGCTTCTGACACCGACGGGTGCAAAACAAGCGCGGACTCCACCTCCGCGGTTCCCATCCGGTGGCCGCTCACGTTGATAACTGATTGTAAAAAATGTCAGTCTTGTATGGGCAATCAGTCGGCGGAATGTGGTAAATGGGAAATACTTACCGTCGTCCACCCTGCCCGTGATCCAGAAGTACCCGTCTTGGTCGCGCCGCGCGCCGTCCCCGGAAACGTAGTACCCCTTGAACATTGAGTAGTACACCTCTTCGAAGCGCTGTTGGTTGTTCCAGCACGTGCGAGCCGCGCTCGGCCAGGGTTTTTTGATCGCCAAAAAACCAGAAGCTTCGCCCTCGAGTTCGTTGCCCTTGTCGTCGAGAATCACGGGCTGCGTGGTTGTGAACGAAAAGTGTCAGTCTTGTATGGGCAGAGGTAATGCGTCCTTCTGGTACGAGTATGGGCAGACAGTGTGTCTGGATTTGGGAAACGTGCAACACGTACGAGAACCCCGAAAAAGGGAAGCGTCGCGCTTCCCGGTTTCAGCGGCGTCGCGCCGGGTAGCGGCGTGATCATGAAACTCCCGGTTTCGGTTTGCCAGTACGTATCCACGATAGGGCACCGGCCCTCGCCCACTACGTTGTGGTACCACCGCCACGCCTCAGGGTTAATGGGCTCGCCCACACTACCCAGAATGCGCAAACTCGACCGGTCGTGTCGCGTCACGAAGTCGTCCCCGCTCTTCATGAGCGCGCGCACCGCGGTGGGCGCCGTGTAGAACTGTCCACGATTTTTTTACAGGAAAAGGGGAAGGAAATTTAAAAACGGGTCAGGTCAGTGTTGCGTTCTCGAGTCTTTCGTAACAGGAACCCCTGGATTGGATTTGGAGGAAACGTAGTGGGTGCGGTACGTTCCACGATACCGAGTGGGAAAAGAGCGGGTGCGGTACTGCTCCACAGTACCGAGTGGGAAAGGTAGAAAGGAGTGGGTTCGTAACAGTAACAGTACACAGTCGACAGTACTGGTAAACGTTACGTCCGCGGTACCGTTACCGCTGCTACTAACCATCAACCAACACGCACCTGGTTCACCCCGTGCTTTTCGCAAATCGCCCAGCACCGGCCGGGGTCGGGAAACGTGGGGACGCCTTGCGATGGGTGAAACAAAGTGGTTAACGTCTTGTATATCGCGATGTATGGACAAACAGTCACCAGCGTTAAAGGTAAAACGTGGAGGGTGGATTCGGGAAGCACAACGCGCACCTTCGAACATCACCGTCGTCGCCCTCGCTAACAGCGGGCCGTACACGATGTACGAGTGCCCGGTGATCCACCCGATATCCGCGGTGCACCAGAAAACCTCCCCCGGTTTGTAATCAAACGTGTACTTGAACGTGCTCCACGCGCCGAGCATGTATCCCGCGGTCGTGTGCACGATCCCTTTCGGCGTGCCGGTTGACCCGGACGTGTATAACATGAAAAGAGGCGCTTCGCTGTCCATCCACTCCACGTCGCACTCACTGGTAACAGAGTCCATCTCGTCGTGCCACCACGTGTCTCGTCCGTCAGCCATGGGACACGTGCCGTCCAGGCGCTTGAACACCACCACAGATTGCACGCACTTCGCGGTGCCGTCGCCGGCGCCGACGGACCCCAACGCAAGCGTCGCGTCCACCTGCGTTTTGAGCTGAATCGGCTTCGCCCCGCGCATCACCGCGTCGCACGTGACGATCACGGTCGACTGCGCGTCCGCGAGCCGTCCTCTTATCGCTTCGGGGGAGAAGCCTCCAAAAACCACGCTGTGCACCGCGCCGATCCGCGCGCACGCCAAGCACGCCACGGCGAGCTCCACGACCATGGGCATGTACAACGTGACCGTGTCTCCTTTTTTGATGCCCTTCTTTTTCAGCACGTTCGCGAACTTCTTGACCTGGTCAAGCACGGATTGGTACGTGTGGCTGGACTGCTCATCGGGAGAGTTGCCTTCCCACAAAATCGCGACGTCGTCGCCGTGGCCGTCCAAAACGTGCTTATCCAGGGCGTTGTAGCAGATGTTCGTTTTACCGCCTTGGAACCAGTTAATATCGATAGGGCCTTTGGTCATGTCGAAGTTGTATTGAGGGCCCACGGTGTCGAAAGGAACCTCCCAGTGGAAGTTCTCCCTCGCCATGGTACCGAAAAACGTCTCAGGGTCGTCGATGGATTGCTTGTACATCTTTTTGTACTCGACCAAGGATTTGCAATAAGCGTTTGTAGAAAGCTCAGCGGGGGGGGGGTACACGTGCTGCTGCGTGGCTTCAGTGGGCTCAGCAGAGGAGGCCATGGTGACGGTGGATGGAGCGCGTTTGTGTAACGGCCGGAAGCGGGTCGGTTGCGTGACCCTTACGGAGGCGGTCGGCGAAGATCGGGCTTTGATTAAAGCGCTGCGCTTTAATTCGTGGGAACGATCGACCTGGGAACGATCGACGCACGACACGAACCCGCGGGTACCGAGGAGCGCGATCTTGGCGAAGTGCACGTCCGGTTGAGGACGCGTGTGGGGCTTCGAGTGGACCGCGAAAAGTCTTGTGTGCGCGACAGGCGAGAGCGTGTCGGGCGTTGTGACGTGCCCGCGGACGCTTGGTGACTTTGAGGGTTTTCCGATATTTTTTCCGAGACTTTCTGCGACGGAGGCTCGATTTCGCAAAGTTTCGTCTCGCATTGTCCTCGTCGCCTCGCCCCTGCATGGCGGGTGACTCCCCCGCCGGCGCGGGCGGCGTGGTCCCGTCTACCATTGACGGTCGAAGCAGGGACCTTCTCGCCGTGGAACACGCGGGAGACACGTCCGTGCCTTCCGGTCTTTTAGTGGAGCAGGGTAAAAAAGCTTCAGCCGCGGACAAAAAGAACGCCCCCCCCGCGAAACCTTTGTTCACCCCGTCCGCACCCAGCGCGTTGCTGTCGCGGCTGCACAGCTTTTTACCCGAAATGGCGGCAGCTAACGATACTCTGGCGGCGCAAATGAAACACGGAAACTCTGGAGATTTCGACGTGGAGAACGTGGGGGATGACCCGGACACACGACACGTGGAGATGGATGTGGGTGTCGGGGTTTTGGACTTCAAAAGCGACGCGGATGCGGAATCCGCGGCGCGAAGCGCGGGCGTCGTGGTGGTGGACCTGGACGACGGTGACGAAGGGAGCGAGGAAACGCGTGGGCGACGGAAACGAATCAAGGAAGCGAGGGAAGACAGAAGCATAACGATTCCGGGCTTAGATGAACCGGAGACGGGGGTGAAAAATCCGGGGATAGAGGAGTTGTGATACGATTGAAACTCGCGCTTGCCTTACTGTACTTCGAGTACTGCGTATCAATACTACACACTGCATGAGCTACATGACATACCCCATCGGTGTCACTCCACTGGCACGGCGCATCCGTTCACTAGATTCCCATTTCCTTAAGTTTCTCCGTGATGGCCTTCTCCGCGACCGGCCTTAAGTCGGCGCTTAAGTTGCAACTCGCCACGACGCTTCGGTTTGTTCGTTTCGATAACCGCGCGGCGAGGTGATCGGAAGCGCGGTCCGCATCTTGTGCGTTTTTTGTGGAACTATTCGTCAGCGCCGCTACTGGCGTATCGCGCACGGTGCCCCGGCCAGGAAGGGCCATGCTCATTTCTCCGTGCGATAGTATATCCTCACCGCCGAGCGCGCCCACCCATACGTACAACTGGTTCTTAAGACACACCAGTTGCACTTTAACAACCGCCCCTGGGGCGTCCACCGTGAAGGTTTCCTCTCGCAAAACCCCGCTCGGGGCGACCGGGGTTATCACGCACGTGTCCGTCGTGACCCTGGGGGGGTCTAACGAAGGGGCGTCGTCGTCGGAGTAGTCGGACATGGTTTCGTCGGGTGGACCGCGACGGATGCCGGCGATTCCGTGAAACAATGGTGAAGCCGCGCGAATCCAAAACACTACGCAAGACGATCACGCGTGCATAGTAGGTACGGCGCTGGATGGACGGAATGTCCTGTCCAACGGACAAACACGGTGGTTGGGTGCCACGGGAAACGCGCGCGCGCGTTGTGGGACAAGCGAGGGAAGGACTACCGTAATTCCTTCCAGCGTAAAAGAAGGACGAGATTTCGGGACGAGGGGCGCGAAAATGACAGGTGTGCTTTTTGTTCTACGACGCCGTCTTGCCGTGACGTACCAATAAATTAAAATAGTGCACATCCAGTTAGTCTATGTATTAATACCGTCGTGTTACTGCCGCACGTGCGTTTGTTTCGGCTTCCCGACGCCGTTTGGTCCTCCGCCAACCTCCGACACGAACGACTTGAGCTCCTTCATCGCGACGCCGTCGCCGATCGCGTTGACATCCGCCACGTCTTGCGCGTTTCCCGAAACTCGCGGCGACGCGTGGTTGGACCCCGGTTGTCTTTGCCTTGACGGCGTGGTGGGTGACGCGGGGAGGCCTTCGTGCAGTAACCCACTCGCAGCGAGTCGTCTTGCCCGCGTCTCTGATAACCGCTTCTGTCTCTGCATCTCAACTGAAACTTCGCGCTCGCGGTTCTCCGCCTCCACCACGCGCCACCGTTCCTCCGCGTTCGCGACTTCGCGCTCGTCGCGATCGGCGTCGTCGTCACCGAGACCCAGCTCCAGCAAAGTCACACACAAGTCTGCGTAACTAACCCCCACCCGCTCTGCGGCCAAGTCCAAGGCCCACTTGAAATCCACCCACCCGATCGCGTTTTGGCCGGGGATAGAGACGCCGTTAAAAATCTCACTCGCCGTCTTTTCGCTGAACTCGGCGAAACCAAACAAACCGGCGTCCCTGCACAGCCGCGCGAACGCCACGACGCCCATCGAACCGAGCCGCGAATCCCCTGACCCGGAGTGCGCGGCGCAGTACGCGTCGAACACGTTCTCCACGCCGTCTATGCTTTTCGGTTTAACGCGCGTGTGCTTCCATCCTTTCCTGTCCGTGATCCGCTGTTCCAACCCGAACCGCGCGGCGTGCGCGCCGGTGAACGTGGACTTGTCGTCGTGCCACGGCACGTACTCGCCAACCGTACCTGAGCTCTCCGGGGCGTGCTGCACGATCTTCTGCGCCACCTGTTCGAACGTTTCCCCCCTTTCCTCCGCGACAAGCGCCAGCATCCAAAGGAAATCCTTGTACCCCAGAACCTTCCCGCCCTCCGCGACTTTCGCGAAGACGATATCCGCGCTCGTCGAGGTGAACCGGGACCCGACCAAGGTTTCCTTGACCATCTTGGCCCATACCTTGGTGTTCATGTCAACCCCGTTGCCCGCGGCGAACGAGGTGTACTGCGTGTACCTCTGTTTCAAGCCCGGGAGCTCGGAATCGCTCGGCCGAACCCGGCCTTCCTTCCAGTTGGGTTTACAGAACCGCAGCGATTTCAAACGCAACTCCTCCGGCACGTGGTGTAACACCGCGTACGCGCCGGTGTACGTGCTTTGGTCGTCGTGGAACTTGGAGTACTCCGCTCGGGTGCCGGTGCTTATCGGGCCTCCAGCAAGCACGGTGTCGCACACCGTGTCGTACGACGCGCCGGCACTTTCCGCGAGCAAACACAGGGCCCATCGGAACTCGAGGTACGAGATTTTACGCCCGCCTTTGGTTTTCACCCTGGTGAACACCAAATCCGCGTCCGTTTGCGAAACGCGTAGGCCCAGCAAACCGCTGTCCCTGACGCACTTCACCCACTTCACGTTGTCCATCGCGCCGGGGGCGCCGCCTCCGAAGGTACAGAACGCGTTGAACATGGCTGACACGATAAAAAGAAAGTGTCAGTGTCGTATGGGCAATCGCGGAGGCGGAACGCGTCGGGTGGGAAAAGCCTTTACCTTTCAAACCGGGAACGTCGGGCGGCGCTCGTTTTCCTCCTTGAATGTGTTCCTCCCGCCACTCCGGGCGTTGCCTTGGGGTCTTCTCCACCCCGAAGTGCGCGGCGTAGCACCCGGTGTACAGTTCTTTGTCGTCGTGGAACTTGTTGTACTCGGCGATTGTTCCGCCGTTGTTGGACGGGGGTCGGCAGTTGCGCACGGAATCCGCGACTGTCTCGTACGGCTCGCCGATCTCCTCCGCGACTAACAACACGCACAGCACAAAGTCCTCCACACAAATCACGCGTTCGCCTTTCGGTTTGACCTTGGCGAAGATCAAATCCGCACTGGTTTGGTGAAAGTTAGTTATGCACGTTCCGTCACCGTCAATCAACCCGCAATCGCGCAACAGCTTGACGAACGTCTTGTTTTCCATGGAACACGGGTTGCCGTGGCCGAACGCGCAAAACTCGGTGAACACGCGTTTCATGTCCGCGTCAACGCTCGGCACTAGAATCTTGTTTTTCCACCCCAAGTCCGCGCTTTTCCGCGGCTTGATTTCGAACCCCAAATTCGCCGCGTACGCGCCCGTGAAGTTTGACGGATCCGCAAACTTTACGTACTCCGCGCGCGTGGTGCCTCGCGCGCGCGGCCCCCCCACGCTCGCCACGCGTTCAGAGATATCCCGAAACCGCTCGCCTCGCATCTCACCCACCATGGCGACCGCATCTTTGAACTCCTCGAACGTTATCCGCCGCTCGCCCCGCGGTTTCACTTTACTGAATATGATATCCACGCTTTGCGAGTCTAAGGTTTTCCCATCCTGTAACCGCGTTTCTCTGCAAAACTTGGCGAACTTAGCGCCGTCCATCGTGTCGCTCCGCTCGTCGCCCCGGACCCCGAAGTTGGCGAACTCGGTGAACACGTCCCTTAGGCTTGCGAGCGCGCCGCTTCCGCCGTTGGAAAGGCTGTTTCGGGAAACAGACCCGCGAGGCGTTCGGTGGGTCGCGGTTGGCGACCGCAGCGATTTAACGGGCGACCGCAACGATTTCACGGGCGAAACCAGGAAAGAATCGGTCTCTATTGGGAAGCTCGGGAAACCGCCGCGGGTGCCGCCGAGCGTGTCGTCGCTGTGAGGGGTGGGTGGTGATGTGGAACTGGTTAGTGCGAGGTCCGAGAATGAGGTTGGGCGTGGGGCGTGGTGTTTTGGGGTCACGCGCGGGCGAGGAGCGGGGGGTGCCGTGCCCTCGAGTCTCGCAATTCACAATGCGCGACCACGGACGCGGGAATTGCGATTCCGCAATTTGGAAATGAAATGCCAAACTGCCCCCGGGTTCGCGCGCCGTGGCGTGTGAACCGGAAAACGCACCTTCGTGCCAAGTCCCCCGCCCTTAGGCGGTTGGACTCGGCCTCCGCGAGGATGGCGTCGTAGTTCGACATGGCGCCGCGAGCTCGAACTCTGGAGGCGAGGCACATTGTTCCTTCCGAAAAAAGGGGAACGATATGTCCTTTTTCTGACTGGTTCTCGGATCGATCGAAACGGCCTTTTCGGGCCGCGAACAGTTGCAGACAACACCGCGCGGGGTTTTGTTGACTTTGTTTGTTTCAACTGATTTCACCGTCCTCGTCACCCACCTCATCAACGCGTTGCCGCCACTCCCCTTTGGGCGGGCTTCGCGGTTCCTCCTTTTGAGTGCGACGCGATGCTCGCGGCGGTGTTCGAGTCCCTCACCTGGGGCGGTGATGGAAGGAACGTTTCTTCCCTCCCGGCCTGGGTGGTCCCCCTGGTTTTCGCCGTCTCCGTGTTCGCGCGATTGCTCGTGGCCTCGCATCCGCACTCCGGCGAAAACGACCCCCCCCGGTTCGGCGATTACGAAGCCCAAAGGCACTGGATGGAAATCACGATTCACACGCCTTTACGGGAGTGGTACGTCGGTACGACACACAACGATTTAGGGTACTGGGGCTTGGACTACCCGCCCCTGACCGCGTACCAATCCTGGGTGTACGGGAAGGTTTTGCATCGCATAGATCCGGCCATTGTGTCGTTAACGACGTCGCGCGGGCACGAATCTTACGGAAGCAAGCTTTTAATGCGGTACACCGTGATTGTAAGCGACATCGCGTTTCTGTTGCCAGCGCTGTTGGTGTTCCACAGGACTTTCACGAACAAACTAGCCGGGAAATTGAGTGCAGGCGGGACCGGCGCGAAGAGCGGCGAGCGAACGGATTTGGCAATTTCCAAAAAGTTTTCGGCGAAGACCCAAAAACTTAGTATCGCCTACGCGTTTACCGCCGCCGCCCTGTCCCCGGCGCAGATGCTCATCGACCACGGGCATTTCCAGTACAACGGGATATCACTGGGTCTGAGTGTATACGCCGCGGCTGCGGTTATTTCCGACTGGGACGTCATAGGAAGCATTTTGTTCACCCTGGCTCTGAACCACAAGCAAACCGCCGCGTACTTGTCGCCCGCGTTTTTCGCGTTTCTGCTTGGCAAGAGTTTGCGGAATAACTCGACTAGTTACACCAAGGTTGCGGCAGTTTTGAGGCTGGGAATCGCGGTGGTGGGTACTTTTGCTGTGCTTTGGGCTCCTTTTTACTTCGCGATTGACCCGGAAACAGGCACGGCCGATGGCGTGAGGGGCGTAAAAACCGTGTTCCAAAGGCTCGTACCGTTCAAACGCGGTTTGTACGAGGACTACGTGTCAAACGTATGGTGTTTCACGAACCCTTTTTTTAAATGGAAAACTTGGCTGAGCATAGAAACGGGCACGCGGTTGGCGTTACTCTGTACCGTGACTGCCATCGCACCCGCCGTGGCGCACCAAATAAAAAAACCGAGCAACGAAGGGTTCGTGTGGTGCTTAGTGAACTGCGGGTTTGGGTTTTTTCTGTGGTCGTTCCAGGTCCACGAAAAGGTACGTATTTCCCATTTACCAAATCCCGCCTCCCTGTTTGCCCATACTCGTCGTGCGAAGGGACGTGTTACCTCTGCCCTGACTGTTCAGACCGATTACGGTGACTGTTGACCAGGCCATCGTCCCATACATCGCGATATACAACACTGACACTTTTCTGACAAAACGCAAAGTCCGCGTTGTTTTTCACAACCCCCGTCGCGTTGCTCGTTTCCGTGGCGCCTGATTTTAGCACCTGGCTTCCACAAGTGGTGTGCTTCTCCATGTGGCCTTTGTTACGGAGGGACAACCTGCACGTCGCGTACGTCGGGGTAGTGCTTTTGTACACGGCGCTGGTGGGGGGGGGGGCGCCTTCGCCGGGTGCTTCGCCGCTGTCTTTGTGCGCGAAGGAAAAGGTTTCCTTGAAAGAAAAAAGAGAAAAGAAGATTTGGCGCGGTGTGCGTTTGGCGACCGTAGTGGTGGTGGTCGGGACGCACGTTTTGCAACTCGTCGTACCCCCACCTGCCCGGTTCCCTTACCTGCACGACTTAGTAGTCACCAGTTTAAGCACGCTCGCGTTTTTTGGAGCTGCGTGTTATTCCAACTTGAAACAAATGCGGGTTCCAGCGGACGAGGATGGGCCGGCGGCGCCGAAGCCACGAAAACGGAGTGCGACTCGGAGCGGCGCGAAAAATACGGTTACCGAAGAGTCCAGCGACGACAGGTGGTCGCTCGTGAAACTCGCGGCGACGCCTGTTGCGTTTGGAACGATGACGATCCGGCGACGAAAAGCAAAATAGGAATTCTCTTTGTGGAATGTAAACTTAGCCACCTACATTACAGGTAATACAACGCCGTTTCTACTTTCTAGTTAAACTCGTATCAAAGCTTTTCATCGTGTCGCTTCGTTCGCGTCGCCCGTCTTGTCGCGTCGAACGCCTTCTTCTTATATCGTGCATAAGGTTTCCAAAGGCGTCGTCACACGCGTAGTGAAGAGCGAACGAGCGCGCGCGCGGGGGTTTACATAAGTATAACCTTACTGAAGGTACGGGTCTATCGGGCGCTCCTTTACCTCGTCTCCGTCTGCTTTGTCGCCGCCCAGGCGCGTTCGAACACGTCGAGGAAATTATCGGCGCTCCCGCTGCCGTTGTACGCGAAGGTTTCGCCTTTCCCGTCCCGAAACGGCCCGCCGTTCTTGTCCAGGCTAAACAGAAACAGCGGTATGCTGTGAATTCTCATTCCCCGAATGGTGTGGCCGTAGGAGTGCCACACTTCGTCGACCAGTTCGTCGCCGTTCAGAAACGTCTCCAGCGCGTTTGAATTGAGGCCGACTTCGGATGCGCATTTCAACAACGTGGAGCGGTCTGATGCGGATGTTTTACTTTGAAAGTGACACTTACCAAGCGCATCCATAAATAGCTCGGCTTTGCCGAACCGGGAACACCAAAGTTGCGCGCGTTGCGATTCGACCGGCTGCCACACGGTTTTCACGTCGAAGTCGAATTGCACGCCGTTTTTTTCGCCCAACGCGTTGAGGGCCGTTTCGAACCGCACCGCGCTTTCCTGCGTCCCGTCCGTGTAATCAACAAGCGAGTCGTGCCACGTCCCACCCGATCGTAACCGGCCATTGCCGCTTTTGTTGTCCCCGAGGAACGAATACGGCCGGCGCCACACGTCCACGGCTAAAGCTACTCCATCGTTTTTATGCGTCTCATTGAACCTCTCAAGCGCCTCCGCGACGTTCTTCTTGCCGAGGTACCCGTGCGGTCACTGCGTGCACGTCACCCAGTCCGCGTGTAGCACCAGCTGCGCTGGTTTACCGACGGAAACTTCGGAGGCGCCGTTCAAAATCTTCGAACCAAGCGCGTAGTTCGCGACGCGCGTAGACGCGACGGTCATTTGTTCAGGCATCGTGGCGAACCCGTCTCCCGTGGTGGGAGTCGCTCTTGCCGCGACAGAGAAGTTCTGGCCGAGTCGGGGGCGGGTTATGTGACAAACGCGAACGAAACCGAGGCGCAAGGCGCCCACGGACATCGCCCAGCGGTAAGGCGCGACGTGAAGTGGCAAACCACCACCACGTCACCACCCACCTCACAGATTCCCAGCGCAGCACCTCCAAAATGATTGCCCGAACCGAGAAGTGGATATCCATGAGCGAATTCCACAACTCCGCGCGCGCGTGGGTGCTTCGGTTCGCGGCGACGATGGCGTCGACCAGCGGCATAGTCGTCGCCGTGGCGCGTGGCCCATCGCTGGCGCTCGCGTGCGGGTCTGGACGAACCTCGAGTCGGAGGTGTGTACGCACGCCACTCCTTGCACCGTGCATGACGCGACGACGACGAGTGCCGTCGCAAAACTCGCATCGGCTCGCCGCGTCCGGGGACGGGAACGACGGGGACGACTCCGTTTCCGCCACGGCTGGGGATACGCGGCAAGACGACGGGTTAGACAACGATACGTACCACCCGTACGAAACGCAAAGCACGTACGAGGAGGAGAGCACGAACGACTGCTCCACCGACCAAGCGCTTCCCGAACAATCCACCGCCGCCAAGGCTGATTTGAGAGTCGCGTTCACGAATCGTGGAAGCGACCCCGCGTACGCGCGAACCGCGGGCGTGGACGTCGCGTCTAGAGAAATCCCGAACAGGCCCAAAATGAGTCCTTTCCAGGACACGGTGCTGAACCTGGGGTTAATAAGCACCGCGGTTCTTTTGTTGCTCGGGTTTAAAAAGGCGAAGACGTTTTTCGACGGCGTTCCCGATTTGCCGGAAGAGGAGCGGCTGCGGCGGATGAAGGTTTTTTGCGAAACACAACTGAAACGAGTCGCCGAGTCGCCGGAAAGCGAGTCGCGAAACAACGAGCTGAAGCGGTTGACATCCATGAAACAAGACATAGAACACAAGCTAAAGAAGTTCGCCGCAGGTGAGGCAAAAAAAAGGGAGTGGAACAAGCGGTTGCGGCGGCTTGACGAACGCGGCGAGCCGGTTGGCAAGAAACCGGGCTCGCACGGCGACGGAACTGGAACTGAAAATGAAAATGACGTTGATACGGCACCGGCGTCGCCGGAAACGTCGTCGTCTCGTTCAAAAGGCGTGCCTAGAGGAAAAGACAGAGACGGGTTCGACACGGGCGGCTTCGGTGTGACTCCTCGCGGCCGTGGGGCGGGGCGGGATTACGCGAGTGGGAAAGGGGATTACGGGAAAGGGTACGAGGCTGGTACGACGCGCGACGGACGCGAATCCAACCGTGGAACCGAAAAAGAAAATGCGTTTGACGAGCAAAAACCGCCCCTTCCCGGCGCGAGCGCGCGGTGGGTCACGGCGAGCGACTACCTGCAGTCCGCGGTTGAAAAGACCGCGACCGGGTTTCCGGCGAGCGAGGGTTTGGTGCCGACGAAACCGAACCCCCCGCCCCCGAACGCCCCCGGGCCAAATCCTTTCAGTAACCCGATGGGGTCAAATGCGGAGGGGGAAACGGCGGGCGAGTCCGTTTTGGACGCGAGTGAAACGGGAAACGCGCGACGGGACCCGGGCCCGGTTTCGCCTGACGCACGGCCCACAAAGCCTACGACGCAGACTAAAGCGCCTACGACTACGACTGACGCACCTAGTGATACTGAACCGACCCACTCGACTGTTACGCAACCTGCGAAACCGCCATCGAAACCAAGTTTCCCAACCAGTGCGCCCAAAATAACGCACCCCGATGAGGCGCTGTCCCCGGTGGCGGACGACTTCGCGCGCGCGCCCAACATGACCCCCGAGAAGGAACGCGCCGTCGCTCGCGAGATCAGCCAGCTTGAGCAGATGTACGGCGACGACCGGAGTATCACGGCTGATCAGCTAGACGCGATGTGCATGCAGGTGATTGAGAAGTACGGCTTGGCGGACGGGGGGTTTTCGGGGGACGAGCTTTACGACCCGAGTAGCGACGCAAGCGGCCGAGAATCGAGAGGAGGTCAAGAATCGCAAAAAGGTTCGGGTCAAGAATCTGCGGGTTCGCGAAACAAACAAAGACACGTTTCCGAGGACGACCCTTTCTATTGGCGAAACCTGAAAGCGGTGTTCCCGATTTTCGAAGCCGACCCCTTGAGCAAAACGACCCAGATCATGACCATGGCCATGACGCACCCTGGGTTGCCTGCGTATTTGCCGGGAGACGGGAAAGACGGCGCGCCTCGGCGAAAACCGAGCCCGAGGCAACACGCGATTGCGTTTCAGTCCCGAAACGACGCCGAGCGCTTCGTGTGGTTCATGCGGTCCACGCGAGGACAAAATGAGGGAATATGCACCACACAGGCGTTGCCTGCTTCGCAGATGGAAACCATGGCGGTTGCGGAAGGGCTTTTCGTGACCGTGATTGGCGAAGGGCGGGTCGACTTGGACGCGGGCCGACGCGATTTAGACGTCCTGGCCGATATCCGGGAAATCGGCGGCGAGTTAAGCCTGTGGGAGTTCGCGCAGTGGACGAAAAACGAGCTGGACGAACAAAGAAAACCGCCGCCGTTCACGATCAGCTATTAACAGGTGTTGAGTGTTGTGCGTTGTGTCCATCCATCCGTTGTATCCGCCCATCAGACTGAGAAACAAAAAATTGCAAGAAAATAGCAGTCCAGATGGGGACCCGATCGTCGTTCGTCTGCCCTTCCCCCCAGTATACCCCGCACTCGCGCGCCATGAACGGTGGTGGCGAAACCCCAACCCCTCCCCGGGCGCAGGATGACTTGTACCGCCACGTCAACGCGCAGTGGCTCAGCGAGAACCCCATGAGCAGTTACCCCGCGTATGGAAGATGGGGCGTTTTCGAGTCTCTCGCGGACGAGGCTTTGACTAAATCCAAAGCCGCTATGCAGAGCGATGACGGCAAGGCTGGGGCGTGGTTCACGTCTGGCATGGCCGCGAACACGCAAGACTCGCACGCCGCGCTCGCGAGCACGCTCGGGATATGCAAGGCGTTGTCAACCGCCGTGGGTGAGACGAACGCGACGGCAATCGCCGCGAATGTCGCTAAACTGCACGCACTCGGCGTCGCAGTTTTATTCGGGATAGGCGACACGCCTGACAAGAAAAACTCGGTTTGGTCACTCGCGCACATCGGGCAAGGCGGCTTGGGGTTGCCTGACCGTGACTACTACCTCTCCTCCGACCCCGACCGGTTTGCCATACGCGAAAAGTACCAAAAGCACGTCGCGGCGACACTGGTTTTGGCGGACCCGGGGACGTATTCGTCAGACGAAGCCGCCCTCGCCGCCGCGGCCGCGGTAGTCGCTTTCGAAACCGCGCTCGCGGAGTCCCACCTCACCCCCGCGGAAAGAAGGGACGCCGAGAAAACGTACAACAAGTTCGAAACGCACAAAATCTTGCCTGGTTCCGGAACCGCCAGGTCGGGCGTGGAAAACGATTCAGGCGGATGGGACTGGTCCGCGTACTTCACGGCGCTCGGGTAAGGGCCTTTCCCAATCACCACGTTCCGCCTCTGCGATTGCCCATACTCGTACCAGAAGGGCGCATCACCTCTGAACATTATCACGACTGTTCGGCTCGATTAATTAATATGACTGTTTACTCATACCAATCCCTCATACACATCACGACCGACTGACCCTTTCTTGTTAATCGTGCCAGGAAGCCAAACCCGGGCGCGGTGAACGTGACGTGGCCGTTCGCGCTGGCGACGGCGACGAATTTAATGACTCACCGTGCTGTGAGTGGTACGGAAGATGCGGCATCCACCGCGTGTACCGTGTTAGCCTACGCCACGTTCCACGCGGTTTGCTGCGCGTCCGATTACCTAAGCGACGCATTCGTGGATTTGGATTTCAACTTTTTCGGCAAGGAGCTTGACGGGCAGTCGGAGCTGAAACCGCGGTGGAAGCGCGTGGTGCGCCACGCGGACTCGCTAATAGGCGAGCTCGTGGGCAAGGCGTACGTCGCTGCGCACTTCCCGGAGCACAGCAAGGTCGCGGCTGAACTTTTAGTGGGAAACGTCACCGCCGCGGTGAAGGCGCGCTTAACAGAACTGCCGTGGATGGGCGCCGCGACGAAAGCAAAGGCGCTGGAGAAGATGGACGGGTTTCGGGTGAAAATAGGGTACCCCGATGCGTGGATCTGTTACGACGCGCTTTCGGTTGACGGCGGTGTCGCGTACTACCAAAACGTGCAAGCCGCGAAACTGTTTGCGCATACCCGGATGCTTGGCCGAATCGACAGTGACGTGGACCGCGAACGGTGGTTCATGGCCCCGCAACAGGTCAACGCGTACTACCACCCGCAGCTCAACGAAATAGTGTTCCCGGCCGCGATTCTGCAGCCACCGTTTTTCGACGCGACGGTGGATTCCGCGATCAATTTCGGGGGAATAGGCGCCGTGATCGGGCACGAAATCACGCACGGCTTCGACGACCAGGGCAGAAAGTTCGACGCGGACGGGAACATGAACGACTGGTGGGCGAGTGAGGATAGCGAAAATTTCGTTACCCGAGCCAAGGTGATGGTGGACCAGGTACGGCCGTATGGGCTTTCCCAAATCCCGCCTCCACGTTTCTGCCGCCCCTCTTTGACGTCCACCGCGGTCATTAAAAGGAGATACTACACACGGCACAAGTGCACTGTTTTATCTCTCAGCTGGTGACTGTTCAGACTAATTACCCTGACTGTATTCCATACATCGTCCAATACACGCCCAATACAGACACCCACACTCGCTGACTCAAGACTGACACTTTGTTTTACCTATCGCGAGGCGAGCGCCACCACAGTGCACACGCAGGACGAGGCGTGCGAGGAACGAAAAAAGGGGCCGTTTTCGTTAACCAAATTTGGACTCTCATCCGTGGTGACCAAGGAATGTGCGTGCCGCGTCGTGAACGGCGAGCTGACGCAAGGCGAGAACATCGCCGACTTAGGCGGACTACGGTTGGCGTATCGGGCGTGGGAGAGGTCGCGGGGCGCGCCGGGCGCCGACAAAAACAACACGGCGCCTTCCAACTTCCCGGAAGAATCGGCGAAGAGGTTCTTCTTCTCCTGGGCCACGGTATGGAGGCAGAACATCACCTCGAAACTGGCGGCGAAGTACATCACAGTTGATCCGCACGCGCCGAGTGAAGTGCGCGTTAACGGGACGGTGTCCAACATGCCCGAATTCGTGAACGCGTTTGGCGTGAAGGAAGGCGACGGGCTGTTCGTGGAGTTGGAGAAACGAGTCGATATCTGGTAGCGTAGTTTTTTGTTGTTTTGATGTGGAATTGGTTTCACGCCGGTCCCTTGCGGTAGACTACTTTACGCAATAAGCTGAAGCAAAAACACGCATCACTCGGCGGCGGCTTCACCCTTCTTCTTCGTCGTCTACCGCACGCCTGTTTGTGACGGGAAAAATGGAGCAAAAAGCCGACCTAAAAGAATAAAAAGACCTGAAACGTGGACCAGTAAAAACTGCGTAGACACATGTCAAAGCTCCAATCTGACCACTCGTCGACGCGCGAACGCCCACTCGACCGCACCGACATCAACGTATCCTCTGTCAGACTCGATCCCACCGCGCGAGTGGCTGAGCGTCACACGGATCACGTTACGTACCCGCGCGCCCATCTCGTCGCGTCGCTTGGAATTTGGAAACGCCGGATTACTTCGCCTGCTGCAGCACATGCGACATGTTTGGGCGCAAAGCGCTTTGATCGTGTGCCTTCTCGGGGCGTACGCGACGTGCGTGCGGGCGCAGAACAAATCCTTCGTGAACTTCGCAAGTGGAGGGTATCACAGTTGTGGCGTGCGCGATGATTACTCTGTGGAGTGCTGGGGATACAACCTACACGGGCAGCTCGGGGACGGCACCATGCACTCGCCGACCGCGGAACCCTCGTTCGTCCCTCGAGCTGTTCGAAATACGACGTCCTCCACCCCTCCGAGCGACTCTGCAGACTGCGCAAATGTGTTTGACGGTGGGTGGGTACGAGTGCGCCACGTACCGTCAGGAAACTATTGGCACCCCGCCACGGACTTCCTGGCGGGCACGGATGTGTATGGGGACCAAAATGACGACACAAACGCTTGGTCCGTCGGCTTTGAAAACACAGTCCCGGGGTGGGATTCGTTGCTGTTCGCTACAGGCGACTGCGTGAAATGGCTCGCGGCCACGAACGACGCGGTGAGTAATAATGGCGAAGGGTACAGCAACGCGCTTCGTCAAATTCTCGCGAGCTCGTTGAACGGGGAACCTCACGAGTCGAGGTGGAACAACCAGGGAAGGGTCCAGGATCCTTTGATTACACTGGAAGATTGGGGCGTGGATTCTGGAGGCGTGCTTTACATTGGGAACAGCTACGCAGGGGGCGGCTACACGGCGACTACGCAGGGCGGCGCTGACGTGTACGTTCGTGCTGGTGCCCCCCCGCTTCCAAATTAAGCGCGCAGAGCCTTGGGCTTGGATTTCTGCACTCGTGCGCCGTGCTTGTTGATAAAATCGTGTCTTGTTGGGGTAAAAACAACCAAGGAGAGCTCAGGGATGGAGACTTCCTGGACAGCGCGTTTGCCGTCCCTGTTGTCGGCGTGACCAACGTCGCGATCCTGGCGGTTGGCATTGGGTACGGGTACACTTGCGCGTTGCTTGAAAGCGGTTTCGTGGAGTGTTGGGGGAGTAATCAATACGGCCAGCGCGGGGTAGGCGACGTTGCGGCGCGATCGTACGCCACGACGGTTACCCACGCGGACGGCGCCCCGTTTCACGACGTGAAATCGATGAGTGTTGGGTACCACCATTGCTGCGCCGTGGTTGCGAATGGCGCTTTGTGGTGCTGGGGAAATAATGGCGCGGGGCGGATCGGCGGCGGCGGCGGCGGCGGCGCGAGCGCGGTCAGCCCCACCGCGGTGCTCGGCGCCGACGGAACCCCGGTGCGTACTGCTAAAAGCGTTCATTGTGGACAAGATCACACCTGTGCCGTGCTTGATGACGACACGGTGTGGTGCTGGGGACGGAACGGCGACGGGCAGCTCGGCGTGGGCGACAACACAACCACCAACGCGCTGACCGTCCCGGTTGCCAACCTGGAGAACGTCCAAAGTTTGTCCGTGGGAATCGCGCATAACTGTGCTTTGCTCAAGAACGCCACGTTACGTTGCTGGGGAGAGAACTCGCACGGCGGTCTTGGAGCTGGCGACATTACGAACAGGGCGACCCCCGTGACCGTCACCGCCGGGATCGGCGACGCGCGGAGCGTGAGTTGCGGTTATATGACACCTGCGCCATTGGTGCTCACGACGACAAGTTTTGGTGCTGGGGGCGAAACTATCAATACCAGCTCGGGTTAGACGGACCCAACACGAAACGACTGGTACCCACCGAAGTGTCTGGGATTAAAATGCTCCCTCGCAAGTGCACGTGCTGCGATACGAGGATGAAATTACTGGGACTCAACGTAGAGCGGTGTGTCGTCCCGGTCAACTGACCGAGTCGTATCTCGCAAGTGCCAGCTCGACTGAGATTCAATCCAAAGCGATTGGAAACGGAGGGCTGACAGGCACCCTCGCGTCCGCGGCGCGGTTTTTTGGTGCCGCCGTGTTAATTTACAAATTGTATATACCTGTAATAGTAACCGCTCTACTACCTTCATTGCATTATCGGGGTACTTTCGCCTGTCGCATTCGCGTCCGTAGTCCGGACGTACCGCCGTCGCCGCGCGCTGAAATCGGAAAAACAATCGGACCAGCCGTGCCGTTTCGGACGCCGAAATTAACAACGTGGCGGGCGTTTCGAAATCGACGAATGTGGCGTGAGGCACAGCTGAAATAGTCAGAGAAAAAACGAAATCTCGCAGCTCGGAGATGACGAAATGTGACAAATCAACATAAACGTAGTACCGAAACGACTCATTACCGTTTCCTCTTCGCCGCGAACGGCGACGCCCTTAGGCCCATCGCTATGGCCCTCCGTCGCAGCTCCGTCCCGGGACTCCGGAACTCGCCTGGCGATTGGTTGGCGGCGTTCGGGATGCCGTGCGATAACCGCAAAGAGGTTCGGGAGCGCGTGCGCGGAGTCACCGAAGCGCCGACCAGCTTTCGCGAAGACGTCTCGGCGATTGCGATTTCGTTTTCTTTTTCGGTCGCCTCGCGTAGCTGCGCTTCCGCTTTAGCGACTTCCCCGTTCACCTTGGCCAGCTCCGCACGTTGCGCCGTGATCAAGTCACCTAAAGAGTCATCAGAGGTTCCTGTTTTCAAGCACATATTCGGCGTATTCGAGTTACCCGCAATGACGGACCCCAACGCGTTCGCGACGTCCTTCGCGCTCGCGCTCGCGGCGCGCTTGACACATTGCAGTTCCGTTCGCAGCGCCTCGCCGTTCGCCTCGGCGGTTTCGTAGCGTCTCACCGCCACGGAATGCGCTTTCGTGACCCTTTCTAGTGCGATGCGCATGGTGTCGTCGAGAGGCATGTTTCCTATAGCTGTGAGCTGCGCAGCCTGTGATTTTTCAGCTTCCCTCGCGAAAGCCTGCGCAAGCGCCTTTGCCTTTTCCGTCTCTGAACGCGCCGCGAGTATCGCGCGCTCAGCCTGAAGTTTAATTTCATTCACCTTCCGCTCGGCGTTGGCAACGGCCTCCGTCGCCCTTTGCTTCATCTTCGCAGACGCTTCCACCGCGTTCGCCTCCGCGGTTTCCGCCGCCGTGGTCGTAGCCTTGGCGCTCGCAAGCGCGCGCTCAAGCCCCAGTATCTTGGTTTCAGCCGCAGCGCGAATCTCCCTTAGCTTTCCCTCCAGAAACGCGACTTTTTCCGTGGCGAGACGAAGACTTTCCCTCGCTTCGTCGGCGCCGCGACGCCCGCGCTCCGCCTCTGCTTCCCTCAGCGCCAGCGCTTGCGTAAGCGCGTGCCTGCCATCCACACCGTCCTTCGCGGTCTCACGGAGTCGCGTCTCCACAAGAGAAGCAGCGGCGCGTAGCTCCCGAACCTCCCCGCGCGCGTGGTCAAGCACCTCGGCGTGTCTTTTGTGTTCGTTTGCACTCGCTTCGTCCCTCACGCGCTCGTACGCCTCTTTCTCCGCCGCGAAACCATCCGCCGCGCGCGCCGCCTCCGCCCGCGCCTCGCGCAACGCCCCGTCGCGTGCGTGTCTCGCGTTGGTAAGCTCATTGTTCGCCCTCGCCAGCCCATCGTGCACCCCCCTCAGCTCCTGGTCAAAGGAAAAAGCGCGTTTACGTTCCCGCTCCGCCGCGAGCGCCGCGAAGCGCAGCTCGGCCCGCAACGCTTGCGTTTCACTCGCCGCGCTCTTAGCGGCGGCGCGTTCCTCGTTGGCGCTACCCCGGGCTTGCTCCGCCACTTGCGTGTGTTCCCTGAGCTGGTGCCGCGCGTGTGTTTCCGCCTCCAAAGCACGTGCCACCCGGTCCCTCCACTGCGTTTCCGTGTCCCGCTCGAACGTATGGGCCCAGCCTTCGTTGCGCATCTGCTCGTCCTTCGCCATCTCGAGCTCGCCGTCTTTCAGGTTCTCCACCAACCGCCGTAGCGTTTCCGTCTCCGCCGCGTTCGCCCACACCAAGTGCAGCTCTTCCCTTTGCCGTGCGGAAACCGGGACGCCGCCTCGGTTGGGGTCGAGGGGGCCGTGCAAACCAACCAAGGTGAGCCAGTCGTGAAAAGACTCGGGCACGCCGAAATCGGCGTCGTCCCCGGTTTCCCACGCCCGCGTCTCATCAGCATCCATCGGGGACCCGGCATCGGCGGTCCAACACGAAAACGAGTCGTGTCGGGACGACGTGTGGGTGCGGGTTGGTTGGAGACCTCGGGTGCGTTCCACGGGGGACATCTGCTTGTCCGTCTTCTTGATGTCGGCGCGGAAAGACGCGGAGCGCGCGGCGAGGGCGTTGCCGTCCACCGCGCCGAAAGGCGCGCGGACGGGACCGACCCCGCGCCGGGACCGGTTGTTCATGGCCAAAGTCTCCAAAGTTTTGCGACGCTTGGGGTTGCCATGCGCGTCGTGACCCGGAGCACCCGGCATGACCTCCGACCCTTCACCAAATGCCGCGAAGGCCTACCGCGGAACGCAAGGGGTATGCGTAGGCCGTGCGGCGTCGTGTGAAGTGTTAGGAGTGTGGGCAACAGATTTCGTTGTTGATTTCGTTTCGTTTCGGTCGCACGTTCCCCTCTCGAAAATCGCGTTTTATTTTCGGTTTTTGAGAAACGCTTTCATCGGATGCCCCAAAACGTTTGCGAACTCACACTAACGCCTGCGCAACGACGCACCATGCTGACCTGCTACCACAAAATTCGCGCGTTTGTTAGTAATATCGTGCATCAACGCGACGCTGGTGACGCCTTCGCGCCTCTGCCCGCCCACATCCTCAGCACGCACGTCCTAAGTTCGGGCAATCTGCCCGATCCCTCAGATCTCGCAAGGCTCCGAATGGTGAGTCGAGAGATGCGCGATGCGGTGGCGGCGACGGGGCGTGAAGTGTACAAACTGGGAGCTGGGAAAGCCATACACTTCGGAGACGCAAGCGGGCTGCAGCTCTTTATGCATCAACGAGGTGATCTGGATAACAGCTCCGTCTGGTATTGCACCCTCGCGGCGGATTACCAACAACCCGAGATACTTCAATGGTTGCGCGAGAACAACTTCCAGCGGGACGATGGGACCCTACAAGATTCTCCGCACCCCGCGTCGTACCGACAAGTGCTTGCCATGCTGGACAAAGGCATGACTCCGCCTGTCATTCGCGACATCGACGATAAGCCGCCTGACCCACGGGCGGCGTTGCCCGAGTCCGTGGTATCTGTCAAGAAAAAGCCGTGGGAAAAGGACCAGCTCACGTTTGCACCCGCTGGCCTACGCCACGCGCAGTGGAGCTCGACGCATTCGCCATTCCATGGAACAAGGAGGCACGATGCTGGATAAACCCACCGTGGGACCTGATCCCTCGCGTGCTTCGGAAGCTCCGGCTCGAGAACGCCACGGCGACGATCGTCGCGCCGCGGTGGATGCACACTCAGGGTCGTCGGCGCGATGCGTGGGAGTGTCTTCCAGAACGTGATCAAATTTTGGATCAACAACTCATACTACGCATTCCCCCTCTATGGGTGCCTGTGCACCCTGATTTCACCCCCCCTCCTCACCCTGCCGCTCAGCAACAGTCCGCAACAACAGTCCTACTTCGTCTTGCTCGAACACTTTTGGATTTCGTCCCTGATTTTGTCGTGCAGCGCCTCTGCGAGTTTTTTGTCTCCGCCGCAGATTTTCTGCAGCGCCAGCGGCGACATCCGCACTACGTCCCTCCCCACCAGCGACAGCGGCACGGTAACCCCCGCGAACTTTTCGTTCCCCACCCTTTGCATGAACGCCCGGATGTGCGCGTTTGACCATCGCACCGGGGCGACGACTCTCTCCACCGCGGTTTCCGTGACCCGCCCGTCCACTTCGATCTTCAAGTGTCTGGAAACGTCCTCCTTCACCTCGAAAACGCCGTCGCCGTCGTCGCACCCGCCAATCAAACCCACCGTTTTCAGCGTACTCATGCTGTGCTCCGTGTCCGTTGATGCGGGCGACACCGTGCCAATCACCCCGAGCTGCGCGTCAGGACGCACGAAGCACTCCATCAACACTCTTGTGAGGTGCGACGACCGGTAAGGGACGTGGACGTGTCCGCCGCCGCCGCCGCTCACCGCGCCGCCGTCGGCCACGCTCACGAGCCGCCGCTGCTGCATTTTGCGCATCCGCACGCACTCCTTCAGCGCATACAGCGAGGCGTTGATTTCCGCGGTCTCCTTGCGCTGCTCCGCGCTGTGATACACGTTGTCTTCCTTGCGTTCGCTGCCGGCGCAATCCACCAAGGTCAAACGACCAGTAGCGCCGTCCGCCAAAACGCACGTCAACCGCAACACCGCGTGGCTCCTCGACGACGCGGCGTTGCAGTGCGTCGCCGACGTCGCTCTTCTCTGTTTCCCCGCCGCCACGATTTGCTCCAGCTCCGTCGCCGAGGTAACCGTGGGCTCCACCGCGCCGATGAGCTGCACGTCCAGCTTTCGGTACTCCTCCGGGGCTAGTTCATGAGCGCCGTTGCGCATGACGCCCCCCCCAACTTCCTTGAGCGAGATTTCGTTCCGCGACGGCGATAACAAGTCGGTGCACTTCTTGCCCGCGATTTCAAAGTACGCCACGCGAACGGACAAAGCGCCCGGGACTTGTTTAGTACCAGTCTTTGCGTTCCCGGACTTTGCGTTCCCTCCCGAATCGCAATCAGAACGTTGGTTCACTCCCGCAAAAAGCGCCCCCATCGCGGTCCGCTCCAGGTGCTCCATGGTGTGCGTCTTGCCGCTCCCAGTCTGGCCATACATGAACAGCGCGCCCACCTTGCCGCACAGCGCGCCCACCACCATGGGCGCCGCGGCGGTTTGGTAAACCTCCTCGCTCGTTGCGGTTTCGCCAAACGCCCTGGTCACGTCGAAGGAGGAGTGCTTGACGAACATGCGCTTCAAATCAGCGCGCATCTGGCAGTTGTGAATCACGATCTTCGTGGGGGTACTTTCGTGGTTAACAGCGCTTTTGGAAGTTTGTCCAGTCGAGGAAGTGGTGGTTCGCGACCCCCCCGGAACAGTCACGCAGTCGAACTCGCCCCTACCTTGTTCGTGCGCGAACAGCGGTCGCTTGCGGACGAACACTTTGAAGTCGCCCGGCGGCGATGACGGTCGCGTGGTAGTCTTTTTAGTGCCCAGTATCTGTCCTTTCGTCCCTTCGGCTTCAGTTGAAGTAACCAAAGCGCGTCTCCACCGTTGCACCGCCGCGGCGAACGGCTTGGCGTTCATACGACGCGACTCCCTTTTGTCGAACATCTGCCGGGTAGACTTCTCCGCGTTTCCCTTTTCCGGCGACTTTTTGGCAACCACGAAATCCTCCGGCGCGGTGGCGGCGGTTGGTTTCTTCGGCGCCTTGGCGGCGGCGATTTTTTGCTTCGCCTCAGCCGCGGCGCTGGGGTCCAGTTCCGATACGAGGTGGTCGGTTTGAAACGGTGGTTTCGTTGCGAGTGAAGTTTGCTTTCGCGGCGACTTGCGAAGCACACCGGGTTCGGCTTCTGTCTGTTCCTGGAGCTTTAAAAATTCGTCAAAGCCGATTTGCTTCGCCGCGGGGGCGTGCGACAACACCGGCGAGCCAGGCACGGCGGACCACGAAGCGTTTGGCGAGACAGGCGCACGCCTTGCTGTCGGTACCTGTTTTGCTTTGGGCGAGTGAACAGGTGACCCTCCTCGTTTCTCAACCAAGCGTTGCTCCACGGCTTTGGAGACAATTTTCGAAACAACCTCCGTGGGTAACCGCGGTTTCTTCGACGCGCTCCGCGGAGCAACGCCGGGCGGTTGGTCCGCTCCGCGACTCACGTCAGTCGTGAGTTTGTCAGAGTTTGTCACAGAAGCACCCGCAACGGGAGCGACAACAGAGGTGCTCTGGCGACCTGCAGCGTTCTGTTGTGTGGCAGCCGACTGCCTTTTGGGCGACTTGAACTTGTCGTTCACGTCAATTTCCCCGCGCGTCACGGCGGAGGCGCGTCTCGCGAACGCGCCAAGCAGCGCCGCGACGTCGCCGGCATCCTGTGTTGAGGTGATATCCACCGTGCCGGAAGCGGCGGCTCTTTTTTCGCCATCGCGCTCGCGTAAAGCACCGGGCGGAGTCAACGCGCCCGCGATCGCGGCGTGCGCGTCCCGCACCGCCGGCGTGTCTGCTTTTTGCAGTCGCGCCGACGCCGGAGCGGCGGTTTTGATTGACACAGTCGCGGTTTGTTTCCGGTACGCAGCCGTGAACCCCGGCACCGCAGCAGGTGCGTACGGGAACTTGCGTGGCACCTGCGCTCGCGCCGTGGCTGGGCGGATGGTGGTTCGCGGGGACGTCGTTTGCGTCGATTGCGGCGGTTGCGCGCTCGCCGAAGACCCACCCGATTCTCCCCTGCTCTCCCTCACCATCAGCGCCGCTGCTTGCACCGAGGGTTTGGTTCTGGCAGGCGCCGTCGCGGTTGCGACCGTAATAGGCGGCGCGACAGTCACGGACGCCACAAGACGCGTCGCACCACTAGGACTTCGAGGCGCCGCGGATGCCGGTCGCTTCGCCGGCGACGCGAAGGCGCGCGACGACGCGTTTCGCGTCGGCGACGGTCGAGCCGACGGCGGTCCCCAAACCTCCGGGTCGTCTCCGTCTCGCGCCTCCCCGAAATCTCCAAACACACGCGCGATGACTTCCTTCGAGGGTGTCGGAGGAAGCCCCTTCAGTGTCGCTTCCTCCGTTGCTTGCTTGACTAAAATCTCTTGTTCCCACGGCATCAGCCGTCCGCCTCCGGCGCCGACCAACCGCGACTCGTCATCCGCGCGAGGCGGCGTCCTGGGGTCGCGGTTCTCTTTCGTGCGCAACCGGTTCGCGCCCGCGGGCACAGTGGGTTCACCCCATTGCGCTCTTCGCCGTCCGCCCGGTGACGCGTTCCCCTCTGGCGCCGCGCCGCCAGCCGAACGCCCGTCGTGAGAAACATCATGATGAGAAACTTCGGGTTTCGGTAACGGCAACGGGTCGTTCTCGAAACCACGCACGGGCGTCGATACCGCCTGAACGCTCGCGCGCTCCGCAGCCTTGCGCTGCGCCCGAAGTTCAGTGGCGCGCTCTAACGCCTGCTTACGCTTCTGCGCCCAGTCCGCGGCAGCGTTTGAGGCCTGAGAGGAAACAGGGAGGGGGGGGGATGGTCAACGACGTTCAAAACCGCGGGATCGCGAACTCGGCACTACGAACTCTTGGGGGGAACAAACTCAATCGATCCAGCGATTTAGAGGGACACGCACCTTGCGCGCCTTCGCTGCTGTTCTCACGTCATCCACCCCCTCCACCGCGCCACCCACTTCAGCGGGCGCCATGGTTTCCGATGCCTCGTCAACTCAAACGCCTTCCCGCTGCGCTAGTGCCACGAGGCGAGTGCCTCGTTCTATGATGAGAGTCCGCGGGTTTGAAACAAACGAACAACGACCTTGACTTCAAATTTGAGCGAAAGATATCCTTTTGCCAACGAGACGAAGAGGCCGGCCTCACACTCCTCACGTCGCCACATGACGAGCCTCTCCCGACACGCGTTCCGGCGATGTCGCGGCGTGTCGTGGCGGTCGACGTGGCTGCCTCGGTTCGACGACGCGCGGTGCGTCGCGATGAGGGGAAGCGCGCGTGACCTACCGTCACGCGGTGTCCACACGACCACGAATGTTTCTTCAATTTCCGATGTGGGTTCGTCAACAAACGCGGCGTCGGATGCGTGGCACGACTGGGTCGGGTCCGTCACGCCGCGTGACGTGGACCGGGTGCTGCGCCGCGTGAATCGCAGGATTGAAACTGGAATCGTCGCCATGCCCGAGTCCTCGCGGTGTTTGGAAACGAGGTGGGACCATCCGAGGATGACGACAATGGAGGATGCAACCACCAAAAAAACCAAAACAAAAACCACCCTCGTGTTTCTTCACGGGTTCAGCGACCAAGCCGAGCACTGGCGCGAATTCGCGGAACTCTTGACACGGAGTGTTCCCGGAGGGTGCGAGCTTGTGTTACCGCAGGCCCCGGTCCGGCCGTTCGTAGTGGGCGGGGTACATCGACACGTCAGAGCGTGGTTCGAACCGAGGTTGAATCATCGCGCGCAGCCGGTTTCGCCTTCTGAATCCAATCACTCCGCTTCCGAATCCGAATCCAATCAGCACACGGGCGGGAGCAAGGTGTGGCACTGCGGCGGCATCGAGCCCGCGATCGCGTGGATGGAAGACTTGTTGCGCGACCTTGAACAGAAAGGCGCCCATCCCGGGAGCGTCATCGTTGCGGGGTTCTCCCAGGGCGCCGCCCTCGCGCTCGCAGCGGCGGCGGCGGACAAGGCGTGGCGCCGCGCGCTGGGCGGCGTGCTGTGTTTCCGCGGGTACCTCCCCAAGCGAGCGGAGTTAGCGCGGGGGGGGGATTTGTTTGCTGCCGACGCATTGGGTGCATGTGAAAATTCAGACGATTTGCGTACAGAAACAGAACTGGGAACAGCAACGAACACGCCCGCAACTGCAAAGAACACCCCGCCCGCCGTGCTGCTGTGCCAAGGCGGCAAGGACGACGTGGCGCCGACGAAGTGGGCGCGGGTGGCGGCTGACGATTTGCGAACCGCGCGCTCCGCGCTGCGCGTCGACGACACCAGGGTGGAACTCACCGTGTGCGAGGACCGCGGGCACGAACTCGGCGCGGATGACGTGTGGAGGGCGCGGTGGTGGCTGCGAAGCAGGCTTGAACGAGTGGTGTGAGAGTAGTTGACGTTACTATTTGTTTGACGCGAGTATTTGTGGTGTATACAATTTCTCCTGTGTGTCTATTGGAAAATAATCCCCCCTCACGCCAGCGCCGCTCGCTCGGCTTCGCGCGCTGTGGGGTACTGCGGGCACGAGTTGTGAATGACTGGAATGTTGGTCAGGGGGTCGCACACCCCTGAGCATCGCCACTGGAACGTCGCGATGCACTTGGAGTTGCCCCTGCAGTCCTGGCAACACATGTTCCGCTCGTCCACAAACTCCACGTCTAATCCCATGACCCAGCTCCCGACGCTGACGTCTTCGTTCGCAAACCGATGCAGAATCGATCGGTGGTCGTGCACGTACTGCGCCACGACCCGGGACACGCCGTAGATCTGCCCGGTGCAGTGCCTGAAGTACCGGTTGCCGGACTCGCCGAACCGCCACCACTCGGGCTCGTGCCACCGTTGTTTCGGATTACTCAACACGGGGCCGCTCTTCATGCACCCGAAGTACATGGAGCGCGTGAGCCTGTGGCTCACGAGGAACCGCTCCAGCTCGGTCACCCTTAGGTGGATGTCGTCGTCGATTTTCATGTAGAAATCGGCATCCACCGTGGTAACCGCGGCGCTGAACCACATCACGGTTTTATCGCTCAACTTGTCGTACGTGTCCGTGTGTTTCAGGCGAAAAAAGTCGTCGTGCTCCCCTATCTCCGCGTTGAGCTCCGCGTTGAGAATTTCGTCACTCTTATGGGGTTCGCCGATGACGAACCGAAACAGAAGGCCGTGCTGCGTTTCCATTTGTTTAAGCGCGGGCCCGGACGGGAACCAGGTCGCCCTCAAAACATCACGCCGCGCGCGTGACGAGAACCCGGTGTTCACCCCGATGAAGGCTAGCAAACGTTCGTCACCCCCGGGCTTACCCGCGTCACTCGCCAGAGTCACCGCGTGCGTAACGCTCCCGTCGCTTTTGACCCCGGCGTGCTTCGCCCCGGCGTCAAACTCGTGAAGCGCGTGCTTCTGCGTCTTCGTCGACGCGGCGTCTCCGAATTGAGCGTCTAACTTGTCCCCGACCCAATCACCAGACGACCCGTCCCCGAACCCCTCCGTTTTCGACCACAAGTCAGCATCCCCGCCCAGCTGGTTTTGAAGCTGGCTGATGATTTTGTTCTGGTCGCGAATCGTGCGGTCTTTGCGCCGCAGCTCCTCCGCCACGCCAAGCGCGCTTGGTGATTCCTCCCAACTCAACGGTGACCCGCCGAGCTCGGATTTGTACTTCGTCGTCGTGTCAGTCACGAAGACCCTGACTTCGTGCTTCCCCGGAAGCAGGGTGGGCAGCGTAATTGAGAATCCAGCTTTGGGATTCGACGCCGGGCGGCGTCCGCAGATGCGGCCAATCGTGGCGTCGCCTCGCACTAAACCCGCCCGAGTGGTTTTAACGAGGAAGCCATCCATGTACACCACGACGGCGGACGGCTTCAGGGCGTCAGTTTCGCATCCCCAGCCGTGCACCACCCCGCGCGATATGCCGTCCACCTGGCCTGCTAGTTGTGGGGTGTCGTCGTTTTGGTCACCGTCTGTTGAATCATCCACGTTCCTCGCGCCGATTGTCGCCGCCGCGTCGTCGACGAGCCGAGGCAAGTTTCCAAGGTTTATCCCACCCCGTGACACCCGTGCGCCGCCTTCGTCCGCGTCGTTCAAATCATCCACCAGCGCGTTACGAATGCTACTCCCAACGAGCATGCGACTCGCGACGTATAACGAGCATAGAAGCGAAAACGCGACGATGAGCAAAGTCTGCGTGTTTTGACGCCGACCGGTGGATTTGGTTTTCATCTCGCCTCTGCTCTACGACCCTGCACTAAACTCCTAATCACCACACCTGTTACGCCGTAGTAGGGGGCTTCTTAGGAAGCTCGCTTTTCTTAACAGTCGGCGCTGTGACTGCGGTGTACCCTGCCGCGCTCGCACCAGCGGCGACAGCGACTTTCCCGGCGACGCCTCCTCCAGCCTGCGACGAGAGGGGTGGGGGTGGAGCGGTGAGCCACGGAGCCACGGAGCCGCGGGCAATCAGGTGCCCTTTTTGTGACGACGTGATCCGCGCGGGAGACGTACCTTGGCGACGGCGGCGGCTTTGGACCAGACGGCGATTCCACCGGCGAAGAGCGCGCGAAAGGCAGTACCAGTGTGAATCTGGCCAACCATGTACTTCTACCCTGTCGAGACAGGGCGCGGTACGAGAGTGCCGGAGGTGACATGTGCTCCTGTGCTCCTTTTCCGAGACTCGGACGACATCGCAGTCACGAACGAAATCGAAGTAGCACTCGAACGCGACGAGAGGCTCAGAACGTGGCAGCCGTGCGTGTTGTACTCTCGCCCGCGCAGCCGCTATGCTCGCGTCCGTCGTCGCCCGCTCGGCGCCGCACCCCGTGCCTTCGGCGAGATCCTCGCGGCCTGGAAGACACGCGCTGCCTCGTCGCGAACCGGTCTCCGCGCGTCGCGCCTCGACCAGCGGCACAACCACCTCCACCGAGGCCGAGGCGTCCACGTCGACCTCCGGACGAAGTGCCGTCCGTCCGGATGGGTTCGGGTTCAGCGCGGCTGGCATGATCTTCCCGTACCACTGCGGGGCGTGGGAGGTGCTTGACGAGCTTAACATGCTTACTCCAGACACCCCCGTCGCCGGCGCCTCCGCGGGGGCGCTGGTCGCCGCGATGCATGCGTGCGGCATCACCCCAAAAGAAGGGAAGAGGATCTTGCTCTCCGTGCTTGCGAATTGCCGGGATAACGGCGTGCTCGGCCGCGTGGGCGTGGTGCTGGAGGGCGCGCTGAGAAAGGAGCTCCCAACTGATGCGCACGTGCGGTGCTCAAACGGGAACTTGTTCGTGTCAATCACGTCGCCGCGATTCGTGACCGGAAACGGGGACGTCGCCGGGTTCAACAAAGGCCCGATGCTTCTTGAAAACACGCTGATTTCCAAATTCGAATCCAGGGACGACCTCATCGGCGCGCTGCTCGCGTCGTGCCACATCCCGGTGTATTGCGGGTGGCCAGCGCGGCGGTTCCGGGGCAAGTGGTGCGTAGATGGAGGGTGGACGAACTTGACCCCGGTGCCTGGTGGGTGTGTAAATCCAGCGCGAGTCGCGTCGTTCCCGCTGCTTGACGCGTGGGCCACCGCGCCGCCTGGGGACGGAACGAAAAGCGGAAACTACTTCGAGCAACAAGCGAAATTCTGGAGCGACTGGGGGATTGGCGACTCGAACGGGTTGCTCATCGCACCGGACGGCGCGAACGGTACCTCACCGGTGGAGTACACCACCCTCGGGAAGTGGGCGCTGTTGCCGCAAGGCGATGACACCCTTGAGGAGTTGTCGGCGATGGGCAGGGCGGATGCGAAACGGTGGGCGGCGAAGTTCGGGCACCAAACACAAACGCGCGGCGAGTGCGAAGACGCGTGTGAGCTCACGTTTTAGACAATGCCAAGAAAATAAGAGGTCTCTCAATAAGTATTAATGTACACGCTCTCCCTGTGGCGCGAAGTGTGGTGTCCAGTCGTGTCCACTTGTTCACTTTCGTGCGACTTCAATCATTCGCCAAATCATTCTCCCACGAATGTATGTATCATGTACGTATTTTTTCTCACATCTTCAGCGCGCACCGGACGACCTCGCCTAGCAGGTAAAACACGCATCCGTACGCGGGCATGGTGCTGATGAACACGCCCGGGAACCGCAAGCGGTACGCCCACGGGTACACGGCTCTGAATCCCAGCCACGTCCATCCGAACGCGGAGGCGTTTACTGGTGACACAAACGCGGAGTGTAACCACAGCGAGACGAGAAATGCGGGTGATTGTTCCAGGAAGTTCCCCACGGTTCGGTCCGCCGCGCGCACGCGCGCGGACTTCGAGTACCTGCCGTACTTAACGTCCGCCAGGCTCGGGGGCGGTTTCCCCTCGGCTTTGGCTTTCTTCTTCGCGTCTTTCAGCACCACGAACGCGGTCGCGGATTGGTCCCACAGAAATGCGTAGTACAAAAGCGCCCAAGCCGCGGTGACGAGCACGACGGGGGCGAAGAGGGTGATGTCGGCTGGGCTGCCGGCAGGAAGAGCGGCGCCTTTCTTGGCTTTGCCAATGGCGGCGACGTACGACACGGGGAACCCAGCGGCGAACGCGGTCGCGTCGAACGTCGACGTTTCGTACGCCTTGGTTGCGACCCAGCCCAAGGCGGCGAGGCAGCAAAGCGCGCCTTGCAGGGGGGCGGTGCGGTGGTCCATGGTGAGCACCGCGCTGGAAAAGAGCGTCGCAACCATGGCGAACGCGGGTCGGCTGAGGTGCCGCGGAGGTACCTCGGGCGCGACGAAGTGACGCCCCGGGTCGATTGGATGGGTCATCAATCCGCATTACGATACGTTCCCCCCTCGCGATTCTGCCTGGAAGATTTGGCGCCATTTTTTTGGCCAACACTTTTCCCAGACGGTCATGCCTTGTCGTAGCGAAAAACAGTTACGGACACAGTGAAAGCGATGTTGAACGCCTTGTGAAACCACCGTAACGACACGCGCCCCTGAAGAAAGCAACCATGGGCTGATGCTTATTGGATAGAAAGGTTGTCAGAATCCATGTGACGTAAAACTTCCGTGCGTAATAAATGTTTTCTCACTCGAATCTAATCCTTACGTGCTTCCGAACTCGCACAGCCACTCCCTGTGTTTCTCCGCGTCTTCCTTGCTGACGCTCGGGGGAATTCGGCGAATTCAGCTTGGGACAAAACACTTCTGTTTTCAGTACGTTTGGCACGGCCTGTGTCTGAGAGAGTCTCTATGACGAAATCAAAGAGAGTCACTGGTGAACGAACTTTTCCGAAGAGGCTTCGGGTTGTTGAACGCTTATTTTTGTCTGTCTCTTCGGACACAACGAAACCGCGTTTCGTGTTCTCTCATCGTTCCCAACCGTGCACACGATGGTCCTTCGTTAGTGCCGCTGTGTTTCGTGTTCTCTCTTCGTTCCTCTCAAAGCGAGCCTGTCTATGGCTGTGGCGTCCTCGTGGGCAGGGCGGCGTCTTTTTTAGCCTTTTCGCACAGACAGTTTTTTTTTTGTAACCGAAAACGCGAAAAGCGAAAACTGTTGAACGCTTGTCATCTAGGACGACACAACGAAACCGCGCGCCCTGACGCGCGTTTCGAGACGTCACGATGGACGTCGAGACACCGAACGTCTCCGTGACGACGAATGATGAGCGCACGCCGCTCATCACGCCTCGCGCTCTAGTAACGAAGCCTGCCGCTTGGGTCTGGGCGGTCGTGATGGTTACCTGTTTGGCGGGTGTTTTTTTCTTGGGCGTGTCCGGGAACTTGCACCAAAACATGGGCGTGTCCGGGAACAACCAAGACATGGGCGTGTCCGGGAACCTCGACGATGCGGCCGCGGTACACGCCGCGGGTGACTCCAGCCACCTCGGGGGGTGGAGAAGTGCATGGAACAGAGTAACAGAGACGGTTTCCAACGTCGTGCAGTTTGATTAGGAAGGCACAGCCAACAAATTTGAGAAAGCGATGAATGACGCCAAGGCGGACGCCACCAGCAAGGCGAACGAGATCGTCCAACTCAAACACCAGATCACCGATCTCACGGGCGTCATAAACGCCGTGAAGAACATGCACAAGCTTTCTGATCTGCAAAACAACGCGATTATCCCGCCCGATATCAAAAACGCGGTTTCAACGGTGGTGGACTCCATACACGGCGTGAAACGCGACGTGGTTTCGTTGTTTACAGAAATAGGAACTACGACACAGCTCGTCGCCGACGCCGTGGTTGGATCTACTTTGTTAGTCGACGCCGTCACCAAGGCGCCTGATAAATTATTCACCGCCTTGCTGGACAAGGTGATTCCCACAAACGCGTATAACTTGGTCACCATGCTGAAGGTTCCTGATTTGAACGCCGCGAGCGCGGGCGGCGCGGCCGCACTTGGAGCGAGCGCGCCCGCGATCCTTCACCCAGACAACACACAAGCGCTACGCCTTTTGATTCGTGAAGCGCTCGGTGTGGAGACTGAAAACGTTACCGAGGTTTACGGCCTCAAGTCCGTATCGGAACACTAAGCGCGTTTGGCAACCGAGATGGAAGCGGCGTTGGGGGGTGACAATGACCAAGGCTCGTGCTTCCCCATGGACATTCCCATCTTCGACGAGTATTTGTCCACAAAGGAGTACGAGATGCCGTGGCCGGAGAAGCTGGGGAACGACGTGCACGCCCCTGAAGCGTTTGAAATTCGTTTGCCAAAATTCACAGTCTCCACGTGTATCAAATCTGAGTTCCAGCTCCCGTTGCACGCGGGTGATGTTTTGGTGAAGGCATTCATAGACAGCTTCGCCGGTGTGATCCGCAACTGCATAAACGCAGGGTTCGACGCGGTGAACAAAGTGAAGCCCGAGCACATCAAAGCAGCTTCAGAAATGGCGCAGGCGAAACTCCAGTGTATTTCTGGCGTAGTAAACCACTTGAGTGGCTTGATGGATAAAGCGCAGGGGGTGTTCGGCAGACGGTTGTTGGAGCATGATTTAGAGAAGCTCGGGATGAATTCCGAGGATCGCCAAAAGATTGGTGAAAAACACGGTCGAGAGGGGTTCAACTCTGGTCAAGAGGGTTTCCATCAAGCCAAGGGGTACACCGAAGAAGAGGTGATGAAGCTGTACTCGTGCGTCACCGATGGCGTTCCCGGTGTCAAGGCTGCGGAAAGCACGCTGACGCGCTCGTCCAGCGCGTCGGCTCACCTCGGCGTCGCGCACGAAGACATCACCCCCGACGCGCTGCAAGATCCAGGCTCGAAGCTCAGTATGCACCTGCACCGCGTGCACGACGAGGCTCGCCGCGAAGTGGAGCAGGCTGCGGCTTTGCAACAGCGGTACCTCGCTCAGGTCGAGGAGACCATTTTGAACTCAGTGGGAATGTTGCAACACGTGTTTTCGCGAAGCGACTTTGGCGCGATTAACGCGGACGGTACCCCGATGGATCATCTCGGGCACCGCGTCGCGGCTAACCTCGGGTTCGTGATGGGCGACGCTCAGGAAACATTTCGAAAAGCCTTGCAGGAGATGGACAAGGTCAAGTTTGGCGTGACAATGACGCGCACCATGAGCTTCGAAGCCGGCGTCAAAGTGAGCAACGGTTTGTTCCGGCACGGTGACTTGATGGACATGATCGATCCCTCCGGGAAGATGAAAAGGGGTTTCGAAGCCATGACCGAGATTGGTATCCCGAGCGTTCCCATCGTCTCCGTGTTCGCCGGTATCGACATTGGGTACGAGCTGCCGTACTTTTTCCGCGCCGACGCCAAAGGTGAGTACGCGTTCAAGGTTGAGGTCGAGATCAAGGCATTCTTTGGCATCCTGGATGGCAAAGCGGGGTCGAAGATGTACGAGCCCGTGATCACGGTCAACAACGAAATAAGCGGCTCCGTCGCGGCGAGCTTACAAGTGGGCGCCATCGCTGACCTCCGAGAGTTCACCACCGGCATATGCGTGCTGTTTGTGTGCACCGGCCCTCGTCTGAGTGTTCGGCAGGATGTGTACGTTGGCTTTGATGTCCTCGCCGGCGCCGCGCTGAACAAGGATTGCGTCGAGGGCCCTACGCAGCTTGCGACGACGTTCACGGACTGGGACTACCACCAGGTGGACAAGGACCGCTGCCAGCTCAAAAAAGACGGGTCTTTCCTCTTCGGAGGGCACATGCAGATACCTCGTTTGGCAGTGAGTTTGGTGATGACCACGATTCTGGGTGTTGATGGTGAGGGCGCGGATGCACCGTGGAAGGACTTCGAGATTGAGAAGATGATGTACGGCGAGGACAGCGACCCCTACGTGTTCCTGGGCGCGTTGTTCGACCCGATTTGTGAAGGCGGTTCATCAGCGGTTTTAACAACCTGCGAAGCGGAGGACGAAGAATCCGCGCTTGGCCTCGGCGGTTCTCCGCAATGCATCTCGGATTCCAAGATGCGCGTCGCGAAGAACATCCCCGCGCTACACGACACGAGCTTGGCCGGTGCATTCGGCGACTTTACAAAGGTCATTGGACCCGGTCCTGCGTTGCCCCCGGCGCCGCCGCCGCCGTCGCCGCCGCCACCGCTGCCGGGGTGCCCAAGAATCGTGACCGCAAAATGTATAGATACACCGCATCCATGGGGTATGAATCTCCAGTTCACGTGTGGTGAACAGGTTGTAGAGATTGGAAATAGTCTTAGTGGTGCGAGAACCGAAAAGAAGAGTGGTGCGATTCCTCTCGCGTCTGATGCCTGTCCGGCAACAGTCGATCGCAGTAATTGGTTAGGTGGCCATAAGTACGGTGATAAGTTTGCAATTTCTGTTAATGAATGTCAATGATGAAGTAACCAACTTTAAACGTTACAGTGGTACAAAATCGAACATGTGCAGGGTGACCCAGCCATTGTGCGTTTTGAAGGTGGTGCCTGTTCTCACATTTATAATATCACGCTTTGTGCCCAAATCCGAGTGCCGTCTCCTCCTACCAACACTTCCGTGCGCGCGGCACCGCGACGCGTATCGTCACCTTCGCGAGCGTTCGCACGTCTACGCGATAATGGCGGTCGCGGTCTCGCCCTCGTTCCGTGTCGCTTCAGTGCCTCGGGATCGGTCCAAGCGCGTTTCGCGATCGAACCGTGTCGTCAAACACGTCACCCTGGCCACGGCTCCGGATGGGGACACCGCGCCTCCCGGGTGCAGCCGCTACGAGGTCTGCATCAAGAAACCACTCGGGCTGGTGCTAGAGGAGGACAAGGCGGGCAAAATCTTCGTCGTGGAAATCATCGGTACGCGTCCACAGGACGCTCTGCCTCTTACACACGCACCACATCTCGATGAGGCCAACTCTCGGCGTAAAAATAAACAAGATGACTGACACTCGTTACTTTCCCTTCCACGCACAGAGGACAGCAACGCAGCGAAGGCTGGTTTGATTTCCGTGGGTGACCAGCTTCTAGCGACCAGTGCGATGGTGTTCAACTCCACGGAGGAGTACGGCGGTGTGAGCGTGAGGAAAGGCGAAGAGACTATAATGTTTCAAGTCCTCGGTGAAGACTTTAAAACGGTGATGGCGGCGATTGGCACGGTGCCTTCGCAGCGGTTAGTGACGCTGAAATTTCAAAAGTGTATTTAATTAACGTAACCTTAACGCGGTGCGCGGCAACTGAGTCTTTCTGTTCAGTCTTACTGTTGTCGAAACGCGGGCGGAACGTAACTGTTGCTGCCGAACGTGGGAGGCGCCGCAAGCGGAGCCTCGGCGGCGGGCGCTTCGAATCCAGGCGGCGCGGTCGCTCCAAAACCAGGCGGAGCGCTTCCCGCGAATCCAGGCGGAGGACCCCATTGTTCGCCAGCGCGAGCCTTGCGCGAAGCGGGTTTCCGACCATTGGAATCTGTCTCATTAACAGCACCCGGAGCACTTCGCCAGTTCTCCTTACGCATTCCTGCGTTGCGATGCGCGGAAGCCTGCGCGGAAGCCGCGGCAGCCGCCGCATGCGCCGCCGCCATTTGCGCCTGATTGGCAATACGCACCGCCTCCTCTTGCCCCTGAAGCGCCGCCGCGAGCTGACGCTGCATGTCAGCCATCTGTGCGCTTTGCGCCTCGAGGACTTGTTGCTGCTGGGAAGCGATTCCAGGAGACGACCAGTCCTGAAGAAATTGCCGGTCTTGCACCTGCTGCTGCTGCCGCGCGAGCATCTGCTGCTGCTGCGCGAGCATTTGTTGTTGCTGATGATGATGATGATGATACGCATGCACCTGCTTCTGTGTGAACGTCTGCGTGGGCTGCTGCGCGTACTGCTGCTCGCGCGCCGGCGCGGGTGCTTCGCACGGCGCCCGCGCGAACAGGGTATGCAGAATGCGCGCGGCGTTGGCGTCGTCTACATCCAAAGTCTTGGGCAATACCAGCCCGTTCATGGACACAGTTTCATTCTCATCGCCCTCCCCGTCCTCCTCGCCCTTCCCCTTTTTCTTCTTCGGCTTGTTCGGCTTGTTCGCCTTCTCCGCTTTCCGCGCCTCCCGCTGCCGCCGCCGAAACTCCTCCACCACTTCCCTTTTCTCTTCCTTTTCAAGCACAGGCGCGGGCGCGGTGCCTTTGATTTTCCGCATGCGAGGCACCGCCGCGGTTATCGGCACGGGGTCGGAGTCGAACCCACTGGCGCTGGTAACAATAGCGCACCACGCGCGCGCGCCGGTGTCTTGGAAGGCGTGATAAAACGGAGCGGACACGGCGTACGAATCCAAGTCAACCGCGTTTTCGTTCGCGGCGTCGTCCCCGTCCCTCGCGTCGTCGTTCCGTTCCTCGAATTTAGGCAACACCGCGAACGCGGGATCCACGGCTGTGGAGTTGGACGTTCCGCTCGACACGCGTTTCTTCGCCGCGCTCTTCGCAACGCCCGCGCCTTTTTCCACGCGCGACCATTCCTCCGGTCGCGGCGGGCGGTCTTCGGGTAACGGTTCCATCAAACGGCGCATGCGTTCCGCGAGCGCGGCGTCATTCCCAACACCGCCGCCTCCTCCACGTTTCTTGCTCTTCTTCTTCGAGGATGCGCCGCCTGGGGGTTTGGGAAGGGTTACGTGTTGGGTTAGGTATGGTCGGTAACGGCGAGTCGGGGAAGGGTTACGTGTTTGGTTAGGTATTGTCGGTAACGTCGCGTCCGACGACGCGATGCGATTACGACAGATCCGACGACGCGATGCGATTACGCAGATTAACGACGTCGACGCCATTCTCGAGTCACCGCTGACAGTCGGTTCACGGAGATGACGAACACCGAGACCGCGTTCGAGCGCGAGCGTTTGTTTCGTGTATGGCGTGCACCCCGAACCATCACGTGCGCTTGGACGTTCGGTGAAAGAGCGGTCTTGCTCGGAGGGGTGCCAGATCTCGGTTTTACCCACCTTGCGAAACGACTGGCGGCTGCACGGCGACCGGGCGACCGCGAGTTTTATCACCGCTGTTGTCGAGCTGGCTAAGCGCCGCAAACATGGACATCGCGACTGACGTGCACACGAGAGCTTTCGCCGCTGACGAGTCCGTGAACGCTCGAAGGCGCTCAAGAGATGCGCGGCGCTGCTTTGACCACGCGGAAGAAGGGAATGCGCTTTCGTTCTGTTCTTTTCGCAGAAGCAGTCGCCCGCCAGTCGCCAGTGAAAACTTTTCTCGAAGGAGGCGAAATTTTGTCGCCTTCTTTTTTCACCTTGGCTTCGTCCGCCGCTCCAGAGCGCACACGCATCTGTTTGCGCCGCAGACGCTTGGGGATCCTGCTATGAGTGCAGCGTCCATGTCAGCGTTTTGGGGCGCTACTGTGCATGCGGGAAGCCGCTTGCATGTCGTCGAGCGGCACCGACCCCCTTGAAAACTGAGCGTTTTCGGCGGTATGGGCAAATGATTGAGAATGGGCCGATTATGGATTATCTAGCACAAGCGAACGGCGCGGAACGATCTATTACATGTACATAATCGATGGAATACAAACGCCCGACTAGGAAATTTCCCACGTGCCCTCCGCCTCGAGCCCTATCGGCCTTCCTTTTTTCACCCAATGCGTGACGTCCCGCATCACGCGTCCCAAACGAACGCGGTCGATGGGCTTACCTGTTTTTGTAAAAAGGGTGTGGAGTATTGGGTGGGAGCCGTGGAAAGTCAGTCGCGGCGGTACCAAGGGTATGATATGTGGCGGTACGGGTGGGTAACCACGTAGGAACGACGCGGAGGTCGTGGCAGTGCGGGTGTGAGGTACGACTTAATAACAGTTACCATAGTAACAGTTACCAGTACTATGTCAATTTACCACAGTACTATGTCTTGTGACACAGTATCCGTAAACAGTACTCGGACAATCCGGCGAAGTAATCCGAGTCTTGAAAACAAAAACAAAAAAACGTACCCAGAAACCCGTGCATCCCGGCGGCGCGGCACTCTTGAATCACGGAAGCCGCGACGTCCGCGGTGAGCGCGACGATTCGCGGCGCCGCGACCGCGACCGCCGGGGCTCGACCCTGAATGGCGTTTCCGTTACCGTTCGCCTCGCCCGCCGCTCCGACGATCGCGCGCGCCGCTTCCAACCCGTCCATCAAAGGCATCTGCAGATCCATCAACACCACGTCGAAGGGTTCGCCGTTCGCGGCGGCGGCGTGGAATTCAGAAACCGCCTTTTCCCCGTCGCTCGCCACAGTCACGAAGAAACCCATTGAGCGCAACATCATCGTCGCCACTTTCTGGTTCACCACGTTATCCTCCGCGAGTAAAACGCGGACGCGTTTTTTTAAATCCGGGTCCAGGTCGGCGATCTCCGTCGCGTCGTCGCGAGGTAAGGACAACGACAGGTTCACCCAAGACCGTCGGCGTTGACCCAGGGACCCGTATCCGTTGTGAGAGGACGCGGGCGTTTGATCGAGCGCACCGCGGGCGCACGAATCCGTTCCAACGAATTCGGAACCCGCTGAATCCATCCGCCGAACGTGTATCGCGTCCCACCGTTCGTTCGCCGAGACGTTTGACTCGTCGCCGCTGTGCCGCAGCGCCAGATCCGCGACCCACCGCCGGAACTTCCCGTGCACCAACGGTTTAGGGCAAATGCGCGCCCCCGGGGTCAAACCGCCCTCTACGGCGTGGAAGGTCATGACCAGCACGTCGGGGGGAGACGACGTGGCGTCCGCCTTGGAACGTTCCAAAGCGGCGCTCAGGCTCCCGATGAACTCGTCACACGCGTCTAGAAACCGCGAACCCGCGTCGTGCGCGTTGGCGTGCGATTCCAGGCCCTGTCGCAAAGCGTCTCCCAGCGCCGCGCGCGGTATGAACTCGCGGTCCACGAGAAACGCGACGGGGTCGTCGTTCCCCTTTGGGTTTCGGTTTTTTTCCTCCACCAGCGCAGCGACCGCGGCGGCGGTTAGGAAATTCGCCTCCAGCCCCAAACTTTGGATGAAAGAATGCGCGGAAACGTGAAACGATTCGCACGTGGAGATGACGTCTATTCTGCGTCCACGAAGACAACCGGAGGATGGTGCGAATTGACTTTCCACGCGTTTGCGTCCCTCGAATGATGTTTTTTTGCCGAGACACTGCGCCGCGCGCTCCGCCGCGTCGTCCGGTCTTCCAAGAGTAACGCAAAACGCGAACCGCGAGCCTTTTCCTCGTCCGTCGCTTGTAACCGTCATATCACCCCCCATCAACCGAACGATGCGCATGCTGATCGCCAGCCCGAGCCCGGTACCGCCTTCCTGTCGCGTGCGTTTTTTGTTCACCTGCTCGAACTCCGTGAACAGCGACGCGCGATCGCGTTCGGAAAGACCTATTCCGTTGTCGATGATCTCGAAGAGCAAACGCGTGGTGTTTTCCCGGGACCCGTCATCCACGTTTGGCGCGGCGCACGAATCTTTGGGAACGTCATACTCTCCGTGTGACTCTGTGGCCTTTTTCGATTTCGTCAAACGCACGTCATCGTCGTGACATTCCAAGTCGCTGGTTCGTCCTCTTTTCAAAGTAAAGCTCGCGTCGGCGCCGTATCCGTACAGCGCGTCTCCTAAAGTTTCACCGTCCAAAAGCGCGCGTACTCGTAGTACCACGCTCCCGTTGGTAGGCGTGAACTTCACGGCGTTGCTGATAAGGTTCGTCACGACCTGTCGCAAACGCGCCGCGTCTCCCACCAAAGTCCACGGCACCGAGTCGTTGATGGAGTACGTAAAAACCAGGGACTTGGCGTTCGCCTTGATGCCTTGCATCTCGAAACTCAAGTCAATGCAGTTCTCCAAAACGAAAGGTGCGACGTCCAGGGTTAGTTTGTCAGCCTCGAGCTTGGAAAAATCGAGCACGTCGTTGACAATCGAAAGCAGCGATTTGCCCGCTCGCGTGACCATGTCGATGAGCTCGATTTGATCGCCGCTGAAACCGGACGTGATGTCACCTAAAAGTTCGCTCCCGGCGATGATTGCGTTCAGGGGCGTGCGTATTTCGTGGCTCGTGTTGGCGAGAAAACTGGACTTCGCCGCCACCGCCGCGTCCGCCGCGGCTTTCGCGCGTATAAGCGCGCGTTTGGCTTCGTGCGTCTCCGTTACGTCCCGCGCGTGCACCAAAGTCGCGGGGCACCCTATCGCGTCCATGGGGACGTTCGTGAACGAAAGCTCGATGCGCCGGCGGCTGTCCCGAAAATCCGCGTCAATCTCGAGCGTGGGTACCACCGCCACGCCGCGGTTCATCCACCGTTCCTCCCACTCCTCTTCCTCGTGGTCTTGCGCGCCGTCCGCACCGCGCGGGGCGTCCAGCGCAGTGGATTCGAACGAAGCTAGTGTTTGGAACGACGGATAACGAGCAAGATCAATCCTTGGTTGCGTGTCGTCGCAGCCCGTCAGCGCGTTTGCGCGTCGGACACGACGTCGAGACGCGTCATCCGCCAAAATTTTCGAAACGCGCTTGAGTTTCGCGAGCGTTTCGGGAGGTCCCGGAAACGCGGCGATCAAATCACACCCGACATCCGCTTCCGCCTGTATTCTGCCGGTATTCAACGAGCTCTCCGTGGCGGCTCGTCGAGAGAACCGCGAGCGTAGCATACGCTTCGCCGCGGCGTTGGCGAAAACAACGCGTTCCGTGGATCGACGAGGTTCCGTTTGCGTTTGCGTTTGCGTTTGCGTCGCGCCGTCGTCATCGTTCGCGGGCGTGGAACGCGCGCCGTCCCCGTCCCCGTCCCCGAAAACGCCGACCAGGGAGTGTTCCAAAAGAAGCACACCCTCGCGCACGGTGTCCACCGCGGCGCCCAGCCACTTCGTGTAGGACGGCTTTTGCAGGTGGGAAGAAACGACCCGGGCGATGGCGCGAAGCCTCGCCGCGGCGGCTTCGTCGAAGAACGCAGGCGCGTCGTGTTTTTCATAATCGATGAGACAAATCGACCCAAACACGACGTCGTCCACCACCAGGGGCGCGCCCGCGTAGAACCGGATCTTCGGGCCATCCGTCACTAGCGGGTTGTCTTTGAACATCGCGTCCGTCGTCGCGTCCCGGACCACTAACACCTTTCGGTCGTCACACAGCATCGTCCACGCGCAGAAACTCTCTGCGCGGCCGGTGGCGTTTGCCTCGAAGTTGTGCTTCGCTTTGAACCACTGCCGGTGCTGATCCACCAGGGAAACGAGCGCCACGGGGACGTGGAAAATCTCCGTGCACATCGCCACCAGCGCGTCCAGGGTCACGTCGGGTGCGGTGTCTAACACGAACTTCGAACGAAGCGTCGCGAGCCGCGCGTCTTCGTCCACGGGCTGTGGACACAGAGGCAGACGAAAGGAGTTAAAATGCGAGTGCGGGGCGGAACGCGTGGGGATGGAACGCAGGGCGTCGGCATCGGCGGGAGAGTCGTGGGGAAGGGCACGGTCAGAAGGTGGGAACCATCAAAACGGAACGGGAGCGGATTCGGGGGGTGGAAGCCGCCCGTGCGCGCGATGCGTTGATGTGCGGTCCGACGCCCTTCGGGGGTGAATGAAAAGTTGGAGCATCCCGTGCGCGGGTAACGCGACACGCACCAAAGGCGCGCCGACGTATCGTCCGGCAGCGTCGAAGGGGTGGACCCCATAACCGCTTCGCCTGATGTCCTCGTCGGCGAGGATGATTATCGAATCCGACATCGCTCTCCGGCCCCGCGGCCCTCGCTCGTGGAAGTGCGGGGCGGTACGACACAATCGCATGGAAAAGCTTAACGAACTGACCAATTACTGACCATAAACGCCTTTCTGGACGTTCGACGTAATCTTTAGAAGTTGGAACGGACGCAGCGAGGCCGCGCGTTTGACACCTGTTCTGACCGGAACGTGTTCATCGTCGTCATTCGTTGAGTTTCACGTCTACATACGAATTTTGCTTTCAACGTTCATATCTGCCTTCAACCTGCGCTCGCCGATTAATTCCAGCAGAAGCAAATGGAGTGTATCACAACACCCCGCGCTCGCGGGGTTGGGTGGGCCAAAATGCGACCTGCGCGTCCCCTTCCCGCGGACCAGACGTCCGTCCTGGATGCTGTGGGCGTGGAGATCGTGGCCATCGTCTCGCCGGTGTCGATATGCATGTTCTTGTGCGTTGTTCTCGTGCGTCTTCTCCGCGTGGATGGCGACGACGCAACTGCGAACATCCAGGGCGGCATCGCGAGCGCGGCGTACAACGAGGAGGCCGGCGATTCCACGGCCACGAAAGCCAGTGGTGCGCTGCTCAACTCACTCGTCTTCGTCGCGTTCATCACGTGCGCCACGTTCGGGATTTTCTTCCTGTTCAAGCACAACTGCACCAAGTTGATTTGGGGGTACTTGGGCTTTAGTGGGTTGTTGATTTTCGGCGTGTTAGGCGCCGTGATCGGGATGGAGGTGCTTCAAAAGTTAAACATCGCGCTTGATATGATCACCTTTACGTTATGGGTGTGGAACTTCTCCGTAGTCGGTGTGTTAGTGACGTTCTTCTGGCCAGCGCCGCTGGTGATGAAACAAGGGTACCTCATCACAATCGGCACGATCGTCGCGTTTTACTTCACGCGCATTCCCGAATGGACCACGTGGACGTTACTCGTCGCCATGGCGCTGTACGACGTCGTCGCGGTGCTCGCACCAGGCGGACCGCTGCGCGTCCTGGTGGAGCTCGCGCAGGAGCGAAACGAGGACATTCCAGCGCTGGTGTACGAAGCACGCCCAGTGACGCGGGAAACGCGGAGAGGAATGGGGGGAGGGATTTTGGAATCCGTCATGGCGAGCGCGAGCGTCGGCGGTATCGACCAATCGAAATCGACCGGCGGCGGCTCCTATGGAAGCCTAAATGTTGACATGCATGGTGTCGGGGTTGGGGGCGGTGAACATTCGCCTTTGATGCGGGAGAATATCGTGTCGGGAAACGAATCGTCAGGTCGCGCCGTGAACCCCGACTATCCTTTTTCCGACGAGCACGCATTCGCGCTTCCCGACGCCATCAAGCTCGGCCTGGGCGATTTCATCTTCTACAGCGTCCTCGTGGGCCGCGCCGCGCTGTACACCTTGTTCACCTCGATCGCGTGTTACTTCGCGATTATCCAGGGTTTGATGGGGACGCTTTTGTTGTTGGGATTTGCGAAAAAAACGTTACCCGCGCTGCCGATATCAATCGCGCTCGGCGTGGTGACTTACGTCGCGTGTCGCTTCGCCCTGGAGCCGGTGGTGCAGCAAATGGCGACGAGAGGCTTGGTCTTTTAGGGTTTAGGTTTAGGGATTAATGTAGGGTTTAGGGAATAGAGTGTGTGATAAATACATCGTGTTCCAGGGAAACTGCGGGGGCGAAGAAAAACAAAAGAAAAAAAGCAGGTTGACGACGACACGCAAACTTTTGTACCTTCTTTCGGTACCTAACACACACTAATACACTGTATTGCCGCCGTCGTGCCTCCCCCCCCGCCGTCCCCCTATCTGCACCCCCCACACCCCCGCGCCTATGTTCATTTCGATCTCGCTGGCGAACATCTTCCGCGACCGGATCTCCAACGCTGCCGCGAGCAACGTGGGGAACACGACCCCGCACCCAAAGCGAATGGCGTGCGAGTACCAGGACACGGTTCGGAAGCAGTGCATCGCGGTTGAGTACAGGGTCCAGCCCGCGATTCGCGAGTGTACCACCTCCCCAAGCGGCGGCCGCCATCCCGCGACTATCAAATTAACCACGAAAAAAGCGATGAACTGCTCCGCCAAAACGCCGCCGCCGTGCGTCAACACGCAGTCGTTGGCGTGCCGCGCTATGGCGCCCAAGTAAAGGGCCACGAAAAGAAGTTGCCACCACATCGTGCTCGGGGGTGTGGTGTGCCCGGTTCTCGGGTTTTCGTGGAAGCCGTGTAACGAGCAGTGCGCGCACATCGCCATCAAACACACGTTTTCGGTGACGTGCACGAGCTGGCACACCAACGACAACGACGTGAACGTCAACGTCACGAACACCTCGTTTTCCTCCACGGTGACGTACCGCTTTACCATCGGCGCCGCCAGCCGGACGGTCGCGGACGCCAGGCCGAACTTTAAAAACTGTGCAATCGTCGGGGCTTATAAGTTGCCGTCGAAACGACGGAACTCGTGTTCGCACTCCACCCGCGCGGTCTCACGCACGGCATCGTCCCCATCCGCGAACGGATTGTCCAGCATGTAACTAGACACCGGATACGGCCCGACGTGGTTACTCCACGGCGTGTCCACCACCGCGTCCGGGGCATTCTCGAAGCGGCCGTCGCCGGCGGACCGAGGAGGGTCGTCGCCGGCTTGCCGGCCCCGGCGCCGCATGTGGGGACCGTCAAACCACCTGGGGCGCCGCCCGGTGTGTCCCGGTTGTTGAACAAACCTACGCTTGTAAAAGACGTTCTCACAAGTATTTTAGACATTTCTCTATTAATATCCACGTTTGGAAGGAAGTTCCTTCCATTCGTGAAGGCATTGTCGTGTCGTCTGCAACCTCTAAAAACGTTTCGCGCCGCCCGCTGCGTATGGGCTCCATCGTCAACACTGGTGCAAAAGCTCGAAACTGCAAAAGCACGAAAGCCACCAGCTCCACTGCCTCTCTCGTACTGGGTCAGAACATCGTTATCTTAGGAAGACCTGATGGTAAAGATTGCTCGCCATGGTGCGTAGAACATGCTCACGTCATAAAAACGTAGCACTTAACGTCAAGGTTTGGGAGTCGATGGTCGACGACCTGGGTGGCAAATGGGGCTTTTGCAGTTTCGAGCTTTTGCATTTTTTTGCTCGATATTTTTCACCTCGTCCAAAAAACAGTTTCTGAAAGAACATCCCTCATGGTGCTGCAAGCGCATGACACGTCGGATCCTTGCCAGAAAGTGACATGTTTTGACAGTGGATATCACTGTTTTACATCACAAGGAACACTTCCTTCCGTGAAGTCGTCCTACGATGTCCATTTTCTGAGCCAGTATGAGCGTGTTAACATCTGTTGGCTTTTGTACTGGCTTTTGCAGTTTTGGCTTGTGAGCTTTTGCAGTTTTGACGATGTGCACTCTGACGATGTCCCCATTTGGAGCCCCACATCAAGGCCGGCGAGCGCGCTCTGCAGACATGGTGTAATTACCGGCCACACCTGGGGTTATTCCAGGTGCGAAGTCGCGCGCAGCTCGGTATGAGAGTCACGCGTGGTTGCTTCTGCTTGAACCAGTCTGACTTCGGAAGGACTGGGGAGCTTGACAGGGTCGAGGTTGAAAGGTCTTGTGCATATCGAAATCTGGTCAAAACACATATTTCAAAGGTATTTTGACCGTTCCCAAATGTGCACGTTCCTAAATGTGCACGTGCGTAACTTCATTGATTGCCAATACTCCTTTCGGAGCTGTCATTTCAGAAGGAAGATTTCCTCGGCTGACTCACCTCTCGCGCCACTGCCGCTCGCGCCCGAGACTGGCGCCATGGCGCCCTCCGGCACTTTCGAAGATACGCCAGCCTGGGAGGCTGGCCTGCGCGTGCACGAGGCGGAAAACAAGTGGTTGCTTCGCGAGACTCTCGCCATGTTGTCGGCCTCAAAAAACTACGCAAAGTCTTTAGAGGGGCGCCCGAATGCGTTTGACTTGGGGGTGGACAGCCTCGGGGGCGTGCTCGGCGCTTTGACCAGCGCCGGTGCGGGTGCGCCTGGGTCCGCGTCAGCGGAGGCGAACTTCGCGGCTGCTTTGGAAAGAGTCGGACACCATGCGACGACACTGGATGACGAAGAGATGAGCGCGCCAATGGCCGCCTCGATTGGTGCGCCTTTACTCACCCCCATTGCGGATACCCTGCGCGCTGTGGGTATGCTTCGCGAGTCACTCGGTAGGCGCGTGCACCGTGCGTTGGTGGGAAACCTCCAAGCGTTCATAGATGAAGACCTGGGTTCCGTAGCGACCATGCGCACGCGGTACGAAGTGGAAAACAACAAGTGCGACGCCGCGCGCCGGCGGTTCCTGGCGTGCGCGAATTCTCGTCCTTCCGCGCAGGCCACGGCGGCGAAGGAGTTGGCCAGTGCGAAGGAGTCGCTTGAAGTGGCTCGCGCGCGAGTCAGTCTAGCACAAGTCGCGCTGGAAGGGCGACGGAGGTACGTGCTTCTGGAATCCGCTCGTCAAACCACGAGTGAGCTCACTCGTTTTTTCGCAGAAGCGAGCGCCGCGATGTCCGGCATCGAAACCGAGCTTCGGGACATGGAGGAATACGAGATGGCATCCAGAGCGCAGGCGGAGATGAAGATGGAAATCGCCGCACGAAGTATGCAGCAGGCTTTCGACGGTCTGGCGGATGGATCTGGAGGCGGGGACGCCGCGGACGGCGGCGACGCGAACGCGATTGACGACGAGTGGGACCAAGTGAACGGAGACTTGGCGACGCCGTCCGTGTCCGTTGGTGAGCCTGCGACGAGAAACGCGCCGGTTGGCATGAACTCGGGGCGATCCGCGGATCTTTCAATCAGGCAGTCCCTCGCGAATGGCGTGGAAGCGTTGAGGACGCTCGGGGACGGCGCGGGGTCGCTCGGCGTGGGCGTCATACGAAAAGGGTATCTCACCGAGAGAAACCCGGGAAAGTTCGGGGGATGGACGCGAAGGTATTTCGTGCTGGACGGCGCCGGTCGATTCTTCGTGCACGGACGGGGCCACACAAAGAAAACGGCGAGGAAGGTGAATACAACTTCTTCTGGGACGGAGAGTACGTCCGCCGGCGAGGCGGAAAAACAAAACTCGCTGCGTCGTATCGGAGCGGGTATAGGCGCTGCTTTTTCGTCCGTCACTCGAGCCGCGGTTCCCGACCCCCCGGGTCGTTTCGGGTACGGCAGCGCCCCACTGGAAGCTACTGATGATGCTGTGTTATGTACGGACTTGACCGTGTCGTGTGTCAAGCCGGGTGCCGATCCGAACGACCGCTCCGATCGCGGGTACTGTTTCCGCGTCGTTTCCCCCGCCGGGTCGCTCACGCTGCAAGCCGAGTCGCAGCGCGAGGCAAACGAGTGGGTTAGCGATCTGCAAGGCGTCATCGCCGAACTGATAGCCATGGGACCGAGAAACCCAAGCTTCCCGCACCGAAAAAACGCCACCGGTGATGGTTCAAAGAATCGCGAAACCGACGCGACATCCGAAACTGTCACGAGTTTGGAGATTCGGCAAGCGCTGGGCGGCGTCGCCGGGAACGACGAGTGCGCGGATTGCGGCGCGAAGGATCCGGACTGGGCGAGTTTGAATTTGTGCGTGGTGGTGTGTCAGCGCTGTGCTGGTGCGCACAGACACTTGGGTGCGCACGTTTCCAAAGTTCGGTCGTTGTCCCTGGATTTAGACGCCTGGACGCCTTCCATAATCGCTTTGCTCGCGCAAACGGGAAACGATGTCGCGAACGATTTTTGGGAAGCGTCCAGGCGCGTCGGTACCGTCGCGCCGAAAGTTTTGCGACTCGAAGCCGCGATCAAGGAAGGCAAGGACACGCGAGGTTTGTCGGGAAAGGAACCTGAACACCCCCCGCCCGTGGCGTTCGATTCAGTGTCATCAGAAGAGGTTTTGGCGGCGGTGACGCGCAAGTATAAAAACAGAACCTTCGTCAAGCGCGCGACGATCGCGACGCCGACGTTTGTGGAAGCCGCGTTTGCGCTGGATGTCGCGAAGGCGCTGGAACGTGTCGTCCGGTCGAGTCAAGACGTACTGGATGCTGATGCTACCAAAAAGGAACTGAAGGACGGGCTACGGGAAGCAGTCAGCAGAGGAGAACAGGCGGCGCCGCTAGTAGCGCTGATGCTCATGCACGGCGCTAGCGTGGCGAACGATGTGGGCGACGGAGCCGGCGGCGACGGGGACGATGGGGGCGGAGGTGGGGGCGGGGGCGAGACCGTTCTAAGGTTAGACGTGGCATGTGTAGCGCAAAAGGCTGGGTGTCCGGTGGATGGAAACGTTTTTGCGCTGCTTAGAGCAGCCGCCGAGACGCAGGGCGTGCCGTTTTAACGAAATTTCCTCATTTTCCACAATAAAAACCGAGATTCCCCGAAAGCTCACTTCTCGATGTCCGCCTTCGCGGCGGTCCGGGTGGCGCCCGCACCCGTACGGCGCCATGTGTGTTCCTCCCCACGTGCAAACGTGCGACGTGTGGCGGCGAGCGCGGCGTCAGTCCCGGCGTCGGGAGCGGAGCTCCTTAGCCGGATGGACATCGAATCTCCCGGTTGGAGCGGTGGGTACGGTACCGGAGGGAAAATTTGGTCTTCATCGCGCGTGTTGTGCGACTTCCTCGTGGACGTCGCCACTGGACTCGAGGACTGCGGTGGTTTCGAGCTTTGCGGTGCGCGTGTGGTGGAGCTCGGCTCGGGAACAGGCGTGGTGGGTATCGCGTGCGCCGCCCTCGGTGCAGGGCAGGTCGTACTAACAGATGGCGGGTCGAAATCGTTGCTCAAGCTCGCGGAGGAAAACGCGGCGAGGAACGTGCGCGCAAAGACAATCGACCCTGACACGACCACCATGCGCGTGTGCGGGTACAAATGGGGATCGCGGCTGCCGGAGAAACTGACGAAAAACGCACCGTTCGACTTGATAATAGGAAGCGACTGCACGTATGCAGTGGGGGGGCACGGCGGTTTGTGCGACGCCATTTTGGATTTGGCAAAGTGCGCCGGCGACGCCGATACAAACGAAAAAAGGGAACCGACCGTGATCCTCGCGCACCAGCACAGAACGCTCGCGGCGGCTCTGGCCAGCAGAGGCAGCTCTGGGTGGGGCCGGGACCCAAACCTTGAGATGTTCATTGAAACCGCGAACAAACGAGGGCTGCGGGTTGAAGAAATCCGGCTCGTGAAATTAGCCTGGCACGGCTTGCGAAACGTAAGCGTGCTGCGCGTCGCGCGGCGGGCGACGGAAACAATAAGCTGGGAACGGCCAGGCTGATCATCCACGATTCACATGAAGTGCGCGTAGTCATACCCGTTACTAGAAGTGTGTGCAGTCATGATTAGTCATACAACTATTAGTTTTCTATCCCACCGCTGTATTCGGATCTCTCAGTACGAGTACTACTCTCCCGCATCGTCGCCGCGCAGCGTAAAGTCCACCGCCTTTCCCGCGCGCAGGTCGAAAACCTCCACCGCGGCGCCCGCCCCCCCCCCGGCGTGTTTCGCCGCCACCGCGGTTCGCACATCGTCCAGTGAGACGAACAGCGAGGACGCAGGTGGAGGTTTGGTTGTCTCCAAACTCATTGCTCGAGCGGAGTTTGAAAAGGTTTCCATCCGCGCAACCGCGGAGACGCGCGCGTCCCGAATTTCCTCCGTCACGCCTGCGCCCAACCCGGCGGTGGCCCTGAGCCACCCAATCGGGCGAAGCGTGTTCGCGGCTATTGAGTTTCGAGACGCCCCAACCGCTTCCGCATCTTCGCCCTCAAGCCACGTCGCCAAATCCACGGCCAGGCCCTGCCACGGCTGCAGGAACGCGACGGTCGCGACCCACGCGTTTGGCGCGTCAAGTGATAAGTCGCGTCTCCACGACCACCCGCCGAACAGGATCCCAAGCGTCGGCTCGCGTTTTGCGCCCGGCGCGAGCCCCCCCCTGATGCTTCGCACGAACTGCCCCAGCGCGCCAGGTGGAAACACCAAGAGCGCGGGGACGGAGTGATTAACCGCTGTTCCCGGGGAAGCCGCGTTCGCGGCGGCGGCTTCGGCTTCCACCCGAAGCGCGCGCGCGACGGCAGCTGTTTCGTTTAGGAACTCGGATTCCCGAAACCGGGACGACTCTTTTTCGGTGTCGCCGTGACCACGTCGATTATCGAACGCGTCCGCTACGTCTTTGCGTCGCGACACAGATTCAAGGTCGTTCGGTGCCCATAACGACCACTTGGACGTGTTCGCCCGAAGCACAGCGGAAGTTGCCGCTCGAGCAGCCTCCATCTCAGCAGCGTGACGCGCCGCCCGCACCGCCGCCGCCGAAGCCTCCGCGGGCGCCGCCGACGCGCCGGCGGGGGAATGCGCTGGTAGTTTACTTTCTTTTCCCAACTTTGCGACGCATTGAGGACAACCTGAACTCGTAGAAGTCGTTTGTTTCGAGGCCTGTTTTGTTTCGGGTGGCACTCCGCGCATCTCAACTATAGCCTGGCCGCCCGCTGCAGCCCGAGCGCCGCTCACTTTGGGGGACCACGCCGGATCGGACCGGAACCCGGGCGGCGGCGCGTCGCAGTTTGCGTTTTGTTTTTTGAGCTCGCCCGCAGAGTACGAACGCACGCGACGTGCCTCTGGTTTCGGCGCGGGGGCGGGGGCTGGGGCTGGGGCGGGAGTATGGGGCGTGATGATTATATCCTTTGCGATATCTGCGCGGCTTCCCGTGCTGGTCCCCGAGTTTTGGAGGCCACCAAGTCCCGCCCCGCTCGCGGCGCGTGCGTTCAGTTCCCCCAGTTTTCGTTCCAAAGTCGCCTGCACCGATTGTTTCTTTCGGTCCAACAGCTGGTCACCCGCGTTGGCGTCGGGTACGTCGTGCGCGACTTTCGCAACAGGCTCGACTTTCACGGAAGTTTCACTCGCGTCCGCTTCATTTGTGTAGGGCTCCTGCGACTCGTCCACTTCACACCACGTCGTTTCGTGCGTCGTGTCAAGTTGCGTAGCGTGAGGTTCGCCAAGCGCGCGTGTCGAGCGAACCGGGTGGGTTCCACTGTAATCCACCCCCTCTGGTGGTTCCGACGTGTCGTGCGTCACGTGCGAATGCGTGTACTCGTCCCGACCCGCTTCCACAGGCACCGCCGGCTCCACGTGGTCCACTGGGAAAGGCACGCTCCACCCGGGGGGGGGGCGTGGAAGGTTGCCCCACGCACGTCGCCTCCCGACATCGCCGAACCGGCGCTCTGGCTGGAGATCCCAACCCAAACGGGGTGGGGGAGCAGGGTGCAGCCACTCGCCGCCGTCGCCATGACCCCATCGTTCCCACAGCCGAAGGAAAGGATGCGGTTGTGTGACGTCCAGGTGACGGAGCACCACGTTGGGCTCCTTCATGCGCCCCGCCGACTGCCATTTCTAGTGACTGACAATTCGTTTTGGCATTTCACCGACAAGTCATAGCTTTTTGGCAACCGTCTCGTCCCGGCTTTGTTAGGTGCACGTGGCGTTTGCCACGATGCTGCCGCCCTTCGACTTCGCGGGCGACCTCGTCACCGAGCCCTTCGTGTTCGAGAAGGAGATCTCCAGCGATGAGTCCTTTGCCCTGTCTGACGTTCGAGCGCTGAGCACTAAACGCCGGACGCTGTGCGCGTTCAAAGGCGATGGCAATCCAACAGACGCGGCCGCGCGTTCGCACGCGGCTGACGAGTACGTCCCGCACCTCGAGGCGCTTGTGGGGAAGATCGGCGAGCTTGGTGTCACCGCGGACCGCCAACAGCGGTTCAGCTTCCAGTGGAACAGCCCTCTGGAAGGCCTCGGTAACACATTCAAGCTGAGTGACATAAAACAGGAGTTGGGCATGGCGTGGATGATGCGCGCGGCGTGTAAGCGCCAAGAAGCCGTGGTGGCGGTGGACGAACGACCACGGGCTGTCGTTGGACCGGCGAGACACGAAACCGATGACGACCGGTTAGTCGTCATAGGAGGCTCTGTGCTGGACACGCCTCCTCCTGGAGCTGGAAAACAAACCGGCGCCGAAAAATCGCCAAAGTCGCCGGGACCGGTGCTGGGCGAATCCGCGCCGGCAATCGCCACCGCGCTGCGCGTAGCGGCTGGCCTGTACAAACACGCCGCTCTAAACATCCTTCCCCAGCTGAAAGATGACCTGCCAGGCGAGCGTCCCAATGAGCTGCTGGCGTCGATGGCGGAAACCATGCGGCTGGTGTGCTTAGCGGAGGCGCAGGCGGCGACGGTGCGGCGGGCGGAGGAAAAAGCAACCGCGAATAAACTGCTCGCGAAACTGCACCTCGGCGTGTGCGATTTGTACGCGGCGGCGGATAAATCTTTAAACGACCACGTTTCCGATTTCAACCGTATTTCTCGCAAACTGCAGGCTTGTATTTTGCTCGGCATCTCATTGCACCGAGCGCGCGCGTACCGGTGCGCGGCGGAGGACGCGTTTGTAACGGATGAGGTTGGCGAAGCCGTTTGTCTTTCTGACGCCGGAATCAAACATTTGCAAAAATGCGTTGTCGCGGCGGGTGAACAACCGAGGTGGAAAGCCGCGATTTCCGAAGAGATGGACGCCCTGGTGTCCTCCCGAAACGTGTACGCCAAGGAAAACGAAGTGGTGTACTTCCAAAAGGTACCGGACAAACCAAAGTGGCGCCTACCGGAGGGGAAGGTGATCGTGACGGAAATCGAACACAAGGAGGACGAAGACGTGAATTCGCTTTTCACGGATTTGACGATTTGAGGAAGATAGACCGCGGAATAGACCGCACACGACTACTACGGTGTCGTGTCATAGTAATACACAGTAATAATACACGAACAAGATAAATAACACCGGTAAATATACACTAACAACACACCCAGTGCTTGTTTTCCCAAATCGTTTCCTTTTTGCTCCACACCCGCAGTTCGCGTAACGACCGCACGTGGTACTTCGCGGGCGGCGGCAAACAGCAAAGCTCTTTCAAGTTCTGCGTCGGGCCTTTATCGAACGCGTGTGTGTTGCAAGGTACGTTCTTTAGGTAGGAAATTTTATCCTTCGACGCGATTTCCCACGTCGTCTGCGCGGTCAACGCGCAGTACACGTGGAACCCGCACAAGCCGCCGACGAACAAAATGAAAATGAAGAGAAAAAAACTCATGATCACCGGTCCCGCGTTTTTGTGAAAGATCTCATCCCACGTGTCGTACCATCGAACGCCCGTGTTTGATACGTGGAACGCCCACAAAATACCCGCAGTTTCCGTACACAGGTACGTCGTGAACCTCGCGTGGTTCTTTTCCCCCACGCACGTGCCGACCCAGAAACAATGATGGTCGAATTTACGAACGCACCGCCCGCAGTCGTGACAGTGTTTCGTACGCAAGCCCTGCCACGCGTCGCAGTGCTTACATATTTGGCCAATCGGAATTTGTGTGTCTTCGTCGTGTTCGTTGAGCTCACCGGTACCAACAGAAGTGCTGCTTGAGCTCGGCAACCCCAGCAACTCCACGTTTGCGCCGCGCTCGTCTTTGTCCGCGTCGATGTTGACATCTTCCATCACAGCACTTAACACAACAGGGGATTTCCCGGTGTCCCGTGCCGCGTTGTTTCGGGGGTTGTTTCTTTCCGTGCCGTCATCAACAGCACCCGTACCATCACCAACACCCGTCTCGAATGCCACACCACCTTCCTCCGCGACTAAGGCTCGGTCACCCGGGTCCACCTCTTCTACGTATCCCGGATTGCTGTTCGCCGCGCACGCGAACGCGAAGCAGTTTGCAAACACCGCGAACCAAAACATCGTCTTGTACCCCGCGCCGCCCAAAGTAAGGTCGTTTTCCATGCTCAGCAGCATGGCGATTATCAGGACGTGGAGCCCGAGCCATGCGATCTTCGGACCCGCGGGGGTCGCGCCTTGTGGAGAAGAACGGGGGTGGTGTCAGACACCAAATGAAAAGAGAGAGAGCAACGGTGGGCGTGCGGAAGGAAGGATGCGAGGCCGAGGCTCACCTTGCTTGCGACGGACTGTTTCGCGCCAACACAATATCCCCGCGCCCGTCGTACGCAAGGGAAGCGCTCGTTTAGCGGCCTTGGACATCATCCTGCCTCTTCGACGCCCTCACTGCGCGTCGACAGAGTTACCCGTTCTCACACGGTCACAGCAGAGATAATAATTGCCAGCTGGTGAATTTCTTTTCTCTTTTCACGATTTGACCGTCGCCTTTTCGGTCAACCGCGTTCTTTCATCGCATTGTCGCTTCCCTCACCCACTCCTGCCCAAACCAACCCCTTTCAATGGCAGCTCCTGAATCGTGCTATAAGAACGCGCGAAGGAAAAAGATCGCTTTTTGCCTGTTGAACACACAAGTGATCTACACTTTCGTGTGTCATACATACCTTCTGGTTACTTTGGATTTTAGCCGTGCTTTTCAAGCAATGGGTGAGTGCCACGCGTAAAAACGAGTTCTATTTTTCGGCTCTTATTTCTTATCCTTTTGCGGCGTTCGAAATTTTTTGTTCAACACATCGCCGCCGTCACTTGCAAAGCGGCGGCGGGCAGTTCGACTCCCAGCTTGTTTTTGCATTGTGAGCTTGTTGAGATCGCCGCCTTGACAAGCACAATGCATCGCCGGTGCGATGGGCACCCTAATGATGATGTTGACTTTTCCGACGAGAACGACATCGCACGCTTCGTTCGTCCCCGCGATTTACTCGCCCTGGACGTCGGGAAGTTCAAGCTGCTCCCGATCGACGTACGTCTGTTTTCTTCCCGTACCTCGCAATCCCAAAGAACGCGTATACTCGATTATTTCGCGTACGGTTGCGGTGTACAAATCCGCTCGCACGTCCCTCCACGCCTCGCATCCCGACCTCGGGAACGAGCGGGGAAAAAAAAAACGACGTCGCCGCGAATCGTCACATCCCGTACTCGCCCGGTCAACGACCCCCAGCAGCGCGATCACGACCCTAACCAAACACCCCTCTTCTTCCTCCGGAAAAATGCAGCAGATGGTCCCCACCGGCCTCGCCATCGCGCTTTTCTGGGGCTTCGTCATCGCGGCTCTGAACGACGACCCCGTCAGCATCGACAAGAAACAAATCGCTGTGAAGACACTCGCGTCGGAGGTCGAAGCCGCGCGCGCCGAAGTCATTAAGCAGCGCGAGGCGGCTGCGGCGTACGCGGCGACACTACACGCGGCGCACGCCGAGGCGCTCGCCGTCCTCAACGAAAGCAGACGGGAGGATGCCGCTGCGGCGGAGAAATGCTTCGCGGAGGCGGTCGAGGCGCACGCCGCGGAAGTCGATTTGATTCGCACGTGCGCGTCGCGCGAGAAGCGTCGTCTGTCGTGGGCCTTTAGCGCATCTAAAGCGCTGCTTGCTGAGAACAACGCCGCGATTCAAGCGGACCACGCGAGGATGAAAAAGAGGTTCGACAATCGAGACAGCCGAGACGACGACGTCGAGAAACTTGCGGAATTAACCGCCGAAGTGCGCGCGCTTGACCGCGTGAACGCACATCTTCGCGGGGAGACGGAAGCGTTCTCCCGCGAGCTCGACAACCGCGACCAGAATGACAGCATTTTCGGAGGCTGCGGGAGCATGAGATCCTCGCCGGGTCAGGGTGCGCGAAAAACGACCGGCGGGCGTAGCCCGATGCGGTCGACTGGTGGAAGAACGCCCCCGTCGACTGGCGTTTCGTCACCCCTCTCGACGACGAGCCCGAGCCTGG
>Ga0222633_1000047_pt1 | contig 120184 bp, 86 predicted proteins | sample AntAcemetageno48_FD_179816 | JGI IMG/M metagenome (GOLD analysis project Ga0222633, IMG submission 179816) | Saline water microbial communities from Ace Lake, Antarctica - #48 | ecosystem: Environmental > Aquatic > Non-marine Saline and Alkaline > Saline | place: Antarctica: Ace Lake...
GAGACGGTCTATAAGAGAGGCATTTAGCATGGAAAACATGCCGCAAACCCCCAATGTCAAGAAGTATATTAATATAAGTGATTTATTTTTAACGAGTTAAGGTTCTGTTTTTTGTCGTGCAGTGTGAACGGGGACACCAGGAGTGGACTTTGGAGTGTATGACGATGCGGACAGCATCAGCGAAGATGAGTTCCCGAACAGCACGACGGGTAATGTGCTGGATAATGATCTGGATCCTGACGGAGATACACTGACGGTGAGTGAAGTGGATGGCGTTAGTGGCGATGTTGGATCTCAGGTGACCGGAACGTACGGAGTGGTCACGATAGCAGAGGACGGAAGCTATATTTACCAACTCGATAACGGCAACCCGATTGTCCAGGCCCTTGGCGGCGGGGAGACTGTTCTGGAAACTTTTGATTACACCGCGGACGACGGCAATGGAGGCACGGCAACTGCAACTTTGACGATAACGGTCAATGGGGTGAATGACGCTACCGTGACGGCTCCGGATGAGGGGCTGACGGACGAAGACACGGCAATCACAATTGATGTGCTTGCGAATGACGAAGATGTCGACCAGAGCGATACATTGACCATTACTTCGGTAACGCAGCCGTCCGATACGGATGATGGGGTGGTTACCAACAATGTCGGCGATTTGACGTTCACTCCGGGAGCCAATTTTGACTCACTGAGTGTCGGTGAAAGTGCAACGACCACGTTCACTTACACCACCATTTCGGCGGGTAGTGGAGAGACGGCGACCGAGACAGTCACTGTGACCGTGAATGGACTCAATGATGCGCCGACTGCGGTCAACGACGCGGAAACAACCGACCAGAACAGCACGGTCAATATTGACCTGCTGGGTGCTGACGATTCCGTGGCGGCTGACAGCGATCCTGACGGCGACGCCCTCACGGTCACACAGATCAACGGGATTACTGCTGGGGGGGTCATTACTTTGGCAAGTGGCGCTCTCCTCCAGGTCAACGGGAACGGAACGGTGGATTATGATCCCAATGGTCAATTCGATTCTCTGGATCAGGGAGACGTCGCCACCGACAGTTTCACCTATGTGATCAGTGATGGAAACGGAGGAACAAGCACCGCCACTGCAACTGTTACCGTTAATGGCGTGGAAGATGCGACCGAAACGGAACCAGATCTTGGGATCACGGACGAGGCGACTCCGATTACACTTTCTGTCCTCGACAACGATACAGACCCGGACGCGGGAGAGAGCTTGTCTATTGGTTCGGTATCCACTCCTAGCAAGGGAAGTGCTTCTACGAACGGGACAACGGTTACGTTCGATCCCGATTCCGACTTCGAAGATCTCGGAGTAGGTGAGTCTGAGGTGATTTCGTTCGAATACACCCTGACGACCGGCGAGGTGGAAACAGTGACTGTCACCGTGAACGGGATCAACGACGGGCCAGTAGCCGTCAATGATAACGAGGAGACGGACCAGAACTCGCTCGTAAATATCGACCTTCTGGGAGCCGATGATTCTGTGGCCGCCGACAGCGATGCGGATGGGGATGCTCTCACGATTGCGGAGATCAATGGAGTAACGGCCGGGGGAACAATCACGCTTGCAAGCGGTGCCGAGGTCACGGTCAATGGGAACGGGACCGTCGACTACGACCCGAACGATCAATTCAACTCATTGGCCCAGGGAACCTCGGTCACGGACAGCTTTACTTACGTGATCAGTGATGGGAGCGGCGGGACCAGCACGGCGACGGCAACCGTGACCATTAATGGTCTCGACGACGCAATGGATACAAATCCTGATATGGGATCGACATTTGAAGGAAGTCCGGTGACTATCGATGTCCTCGCCAACGATAGCGACATCGACAGCGGCGATGCGCTCAGCATTGACTCTGTCAACCAACCCTCCGATATCAACGACGGAACAGTTGTAAACAACGGAACAGACCTGACCTTCACTCCCGGAACGAACTTTGAGAGTCTCGGGGTTGGAGAAAGTGCAACGACAACATTTTCGTACGTTGTGGAAGCCGCCGGCAGTGGCGAGACTCGCACGGAAACCGTGACGGTGACTGTCAATGGCCTCAATGACGATCCTGCCGCTGTTGATGATATCGGAAGTACCGATGAGGACACTTCCATCGTGATCGATGTGTTGGATAATGATACCGACGTAGACACAAATGATGATCTCTCCGTATCGGCGGTCTCTCAGCCGCCTGCAGGGCAGGGAAGTGTGTCCATCACGAACGGCGGTGACGATGTTACCTTTAATCCCGGTAGTGACTTCAACGATCTCGCTCAGGGAGAGACCGAAGTGGTGGTGTTCGATTACGACCTTAGCGACGGTAGCGGTGGTAATGACAACGCGACAGTCCGAGTGACTGTGACAGGAATCAATGACGCTCCTGACCTGGTCGACGATGAAACGACTACGGATGAGGAGACGGCAGTGACGATCGATGTGCTGGCGAACGATTCTGACGTGGATAACGGGGACACATTGACGTTGACCGATGTCAATCAGCCCCCGGTTGGAAAAGGAACTGCCGCAATCACTGGGGGTGGAACCCTTGTCACCTTTGACCCTGGAAACGACTTTAATTCACTTGCTGATGGAGAGTCGGAACTAGTGTCCTTTGAGTATGAGGTGACCGATTCATACGGTGCAACAAGCACGGCGAATATCACCGTGACCGTAGAAGGCCTTAATGATGGGCCGGACGCTCTCGATGATAACGATGATACGACGGAAAATGCAAATGTCGTGATCGATGTGCTCGGTAACGATACGGACGCCGATACGACTGACACCCTGACAGTAACGGGTGTCACACAGCCGGTCGGCGGGCTGGGAACGACTTCAGTTTCCGGGGGCGGCACTACCGTGACGTTCGAGCCTGGAACTGACTTTGACTATCTTCGCGGAACTGAGAGTGAGGTCGTAAGTTTTACCTACGATATCAGCGATGGAAACGGCGGCACCGATACTGCTACCGTTCTGGTTACGGTCAACGGAATGAATGACATTCCTGTTGCTGTCGATGATGGTGAGGAAACGGGAGAAAACTCGGTGGTTACGATCTCGGTGCTCGATAACGATACTGACTCGGATTTGGGCGACACCCTCACCGTGGTGAGTGTTGATACGCCGGTAAGGGGCAGCACAGCAATCACCAGTGGGGGAACCGAAGTGACGTTCAATCCGGGAACTGATTTTAACTATCTCGGCGAAGGAGAGACGGAAATCGTCAGCGTCGACTATACGATCGAGGACGACGCGGGTGCAACGGACACCGCTACAATTCTTATCACGGTGAATGGAGCCAATGATGCGCCGGGAGCTGTTAATGACGGGGCGGAGACCGACGAGAACGTTTCCGTGGTCATCGATGTGACTGACAACGATTTCGAAGCGGACCTTTCCGATACCTTAACGGTGACGAGTGTGACTACGCCTTCGCCGAATCAGGGTTCTGTTTCGATTACGAATGGAGGTGCCGATGTGACTTTTGACCCTGGGACTGACTTTGATGACCTGGCAGTTGGACAGTCAAGAGTCGTTACCTTCAACTATGTCGTAGCTGACGATGAAGGTGCATCCGATTCGGCGATGGTTGCCGTGACTATAAATGGCACGAATGATGGTCCGACTGCTGTCGCTGATTCCGCAGACACAGATCAGGATACCAACGTAAATATTCAGATTCTGAACAACGACAGTGACCCGGATACTGGAGATACTTTGACTGTGCTCAGTATTAACCAGCCAGATCCAGGAAAAGGAACCGCCTCGATTAGGAATTCAGGAACTCGCGTCAGATTTCAGCCCGGGGATGATTTTGACTCACTCGCGGATGGTGAGACAGAGTTGGTTACTTTCAGCTATGTGGTTGAAGACACACAGGGTGGGACGGACACGGCAGACATCACGGTGACAGTCATTGGAAGCAATGACGGTCCGACGGCGGTGGACGATATTGACTCCACTAATGAAGACACGGCAAAAGTAATTGATGTGCTGAATAACGACACCGACCCTGACACGACCGATACGTTCACCGTGACGGGAATCACCCAGCCCTCTTCCGGGCAGGGCAGTGTGGCAATTACGAACGGAGGAAATGATATTACCTTTGATCCCGGTTCAGATTTCCACGATCTTGCTGTTGGTGATTCTGAGGTGGTCACCTTTGGCTATACCATGTCTGATGGTGAGGGGGGATCCGATACAGCTTCAGTCACGATAACGGTGACGGGCGTGAATGATGCGCCTGTCGCTAATGACGATATCGTGGTCAGCACAACCGATATTGAACCGGTAACGATTAATGTGACGGCAAACGATACTGACATAGATGGAACTGTCGATCCCACAACGATCGATCTTGATCCCAATCAGGCTGGTCAGCAGACGACACTTTCAATAACCGGCGAAGGGCTGTGGGAAGTGCTTACCGGAGGAAATGGAAATGTAAGGTTTACTCCGGAAACCGGCATCGACAGTCAGCCGAGTAATATCTCTTACAGCGTCGAAGACAATAACGGCGCGGTTTCGATTGCTACGATCAATCTTAAATACAGCGCTGCCGACGTCTGGTTTGCAAATGACGAGTCGGGCAGTGTGAATAATGCCGACTTCAACCAGTCGAGAGCGTTGATTTCAGGGGCGGCCAATCAGATGACCTTTGCGACTGGAGATTTGGCATTCAATGCAGCTCTTTTCAGCTGGAGCGGAAATAATGAACAGGAAAATCAGATTGCTCTAAGCAGCAACGAGACTCAGTTTGCTAATGATGCCGCCACATACAGCCGAGAATTCGGCGGCTGGACAGAGATTGGCGAAGCGATTCGATTTGGAACCACCGAAATTACGAATTCAGTCGCCGCCCGAAGACTTGCCGGGGATCCAAGAGCCGAGGTCCCTCAAGTAATGGTTATCTTGACGGATGCAGACCCGAACACTCAGATTATTGGAGACGCTGATTTGCTTCCCGCCGCGGCAGCAGCGAAGGCTGCCAACATTATTATTGTGTTCGTAGCGATTCAGGAAGCTTCTGCTCCAGCCGGGGTAGCACGACTCGAGCAGGCAGCGTCCCTCGATGGAAATAGTCAACCGCTCGTGGTGGTTGCAGATTCCTATGCCGATATTGATTCATCGGAGATCGCGGACTTACTCAATGCTATTCGTGAAGCGGCAGCTGCAGGTCTTCTTCCTCCAGTGGTGATCGACATGGACGGCGATGGAGTGGAATTCAACGATATCGAAAACGGAATCGAAATGGACGTCGATGGAGATGGGGTGGCGGAGAGAGTGGCATGGGCCGATGAAGACGATGCAGTTCTCGTTTACGACGAAAACGGAAATGATTCCATCGATGGCTTGAACGAAATTGCTTTTGCTCGCTATTCGGATGAAATCGGTGCAACCGATCTCGAGGGGCTCCGCCATTTTGATAGCAACGAAGACCTGATCCTCGACGCGAATGATGATGAGTTTGGTAGCTTCAAGCTTTGGCAGGACCGAGACGGTGATGGCGAAGTGGGAGACGGCGAGATGATGACTCTGACTGAAGCAGGCATTGAAAGCCTGGAACTCGTTTCTGATGGCAACGATTATTACACAGCCGGTGGAGACGTGCATGTGCACGGGGAAGCCGGGGTGAACTACGCCGACGGATCCAAAGGAGCCCTCGCTGATGCCACTTTCGGTTATGAAGAATTGAGTGGCGGCGATGACTCACTCGAGATTATCACTGACTCAGGAGAAACCCTCAACATGAACGATTCATCCGTCGGAGGAGTTGAACCGGTGGCTCCAGATCTCCTCGAAGAAAAGGGGCAGCAGGGTGCAGCATCAGAGGGTCAAAATGTCCCTGAGGGAGGGGCTGCAATGCCGACCTCGATTGACGATGATGTTGCCGCTGCCGATTCTGCTATGTCCTAAGGATTTCCTTGAAATTAGATTTTATTAATAATTTCGGTAAAAATAATAAAATCCATGCTAAATTTCCTGTATCAAGAAGATCGATACAGAGGCACGACTGCGGAATGCGGCTGAGGAGTCGTATCAGAGCGGCAATTTTTCCACAGCTATCGAAAGTCAGCAGGCTCTCATAGCGTGGGAATCTGAGTCAGGGATGCCCTCCCTCGATTCTCTGAAGTTGCTGTCGCTCTACCTTTATAGTGCGGGGCAATATTCGGAGGCATACGATCTAATTGAGTCAACGCTTGAGCAGCATCCCCGTGATGTGGAACTCGTCGAGAATTCGGGCGTTATTTTGCGTATTCTCAAGAAGCCGGCCGAAGCCATCAACCGTTTGTTGGAGGCTCATCGACTCGCGCCTGGAAAGGTGAATGTGTGCGATGCCTTGGCTCATACATTTGCCGGAATAGGTGATTACGTAAATGCGGATTACTTCGGGCGACTGTCTCTCGAATTAAAAGATCGTGAGGCCGGAAAAAAAGTGGCCGTCACTCAAGTTCCTGAAACCCGACCGCCGTCCAGGGGAGCACAAGGGTTGAAAAAGAATGTGATCTCATTCTCTCTCTGGGGAGAAAATCCGCGCTACCTTCGGGGGGCGATCCGAAACGTGACCGCGGCCTTCGATATCTATCCGGAATGGGTCTGTCGCTTCTATTGTGATAATTCGGTGCCGACCGAAATGTTAAGGCTATTGCGACGTCGCGGCGCCGAAGTGGTGATGCGAGAGCGCCCCACTTCCTTCTACGAAGGTCTCCTCTGGCGCTTTGAGGTGGTCAACGATCCTTCGATTGACCGGTTCCTCGTTCGTGACTGTGATTCAATAGTCAACGTCAAGGAAAGGGTTGCCGTCGATGAATGGCTCGCTTCGGATAAGTGGTTCCACATCATGCGCGACTACGCGTCGCACACGGAGGTGATTCTGGCCGGGATGTGGGGAGGTGTGAGTGGCGTTTTGCCTCCGCTCGAAGAGTTACTTGAGGCTTTCGATTCCAAGCTGGCGCCCACACGAACCTTCGATCAGCTTTTTCTCAGAGACGTTGTTTGGCCAGTGGTCCGGCAGAGTGTGCTTTGTCACGACAGCGTGTATACAGGAGCGTTAAACAGTCTTCCATTCCCGGCTCTGGGGGCACTTCCTGATGCAATTCATGTCGGACAAAATGAAGCGGCAGTTCGCGAGGCGTTCATCGTGGATCTGCCCGAAATCAGCCATGACCTTGTCCCATCGATGGTAATTTTAACAGGTGTCGATGTCGAGAGCGTCCGATTCGTTAGCGAAACCCTGATGAGTTCATCTGAAGTGAGGTTGCTACAACAGAGCTCACTGACTCATCTGATTGGGAAAATAGACGGTCTCTGCGACGGCTTCTTCGGTGAAGCTGGGCAGGGTCCCCGAGAGTTGACGGTCCGCCTCCTGGGAGAGATGATCCAGTCCAAATTGCAGGGGCAGGTGGATGTTGCGAAGGGAGTTCATCTCCTGGCTGATGATACTGGCGATCTTCCTATGCTGAGCGAGTTGGCGGACTCAATCGGTGCGAAAATTCTAGTCGTCGTCCGTGATCCTCGTGATGTCGCGAGCAGCCGCCGCATTTCCGAAGAGGATGAAGCCGCCAACCTGGGCAGAGAATGGTCGGAATCCATCCGGCAGACTGCTCAAGCCAATCAATTCTATCCTGACACAGTTGAACTTGTCCGGTACGAAGACCTCTCCGTGGAAAAGAGAAAACCGACCCTGAGGCGTCTTGAGGCGTTTCTCGAACTTTCACCGGGCAGTCTTATCGGAACTGCCGACGAAGTGGATGTGGAAAAGCCGCTTCCTCAAACACTGGCGAGATTGATCGAGGTAGAGGCGGCCCCCCGGATGGAGCGTCTCCGTTATTTGAACCCCGCAACGAATCCTCGGTCCTCAGGACTTCCCCGGTGATGACACTGACTCTTTCTATTGATGAACTGTTTGCTCAGGCCTACGAGTGGCAGGCAAGTGGCCAATTCCTTCGTGCAGGTCATGCTTATGCTGAATACCTGAATCATCGCGGAGATGACCCGTCCGGTTGGAATAATTTGGGGAACTGCTATCGCTCTTTGGGGTGTGATGAAAAAGCGATTCCCTGTTTTGATCGCGCGCTTGAACTGGAACCGGGAAGGCCTTCAAGCCGTTTGAATCGTGGACTTTCCTACCTCGCTCTGGGCGATTATAAAGCGGGGTGGCCTGACTATGAAGCGAGACTTGAGGCGATCGCTTTCAGGAGCGAGATCGTGGCACAAAGGAACTGTCAGTGGAACGGAGAGACGCTTTCAGGTGAAGAAACTCTTTATTTGTTCGGGAATCAGGGCCTGGGGGACGCCCTCCAGGTCTGGCGGTATCTCGGTGACGTCGCCAATCGCGTCTCGCAGGTGACCCTGGAACTTCAATCTCCTCTGATTTCTCTGACAAAATATTTGCCGCCGAATGTAAAAGTCATCGAACGCGGGCAAGCGGTTGGGAAAGCTCACAAGTGGTGTGAGCTCTTTAGCCTGCCCGGGATCTTCGGTACGGAACTCAGCACCATCCCGAAACCTGCCGGGATCGAGTTTGACCGGGACAAAAATATTCTCCGCAGAATCGAAAAAGAACGCCGGAAAGATCGGCACGCCTTGCAGATAGGGCTGGTGTGGTCAGGAACACCGGCTAATTCGCTGAATACTTATCGAGCGCTTTCGCTGGAGCAACTGAGACCCATTTTGGAACTGGAGCATTGCCGGTTTCACAGTTTGCAAAAAGGAGGGCCTGCGAACGAAGCCGAATTGCTGGATTCGTCGATCCGGCCCGTCGATTTATCTTCGCATCTAACTGATTTTGCATCCACGGCGACGGCGATAGAAGCATTGGATCTGGTGATTACCGCGGATACCTCGGTCCCTAATCTCATTGGAGCGATGGACCAGTCTGCCTGGGTGCTTTTGCATCAGCCGTCGGACTGGCGCTGGGGTAAACACGGAGCGACGTCGCCGTGGTATCCACGGTTGGAACTGTTTCGTCAGCCGGCGATGCGGGATTGGGCTCCGGTTGTTGAGGAGGTGCGATGCCGGCTTTCGGGACTCGGTTCTGCTTAGTGCGGAACTACGACCTGAAATCTCTCGATAATCGGACCATTAAAACAGCTAAAAGTCCTCCTGGACTGAATTACTAATTGATATTAACAATAATTGTGATAATTTCAATATAATGCATCAAGTCGACGATCCATTGCTGGAAGCCCTGGTTTTTTTTGGGAAGCTTCACTCTCGAGCCGTTAATACGGCCGGAGTGATTCAGGGTCTGTCTGTCGTGGGAGGTCGCCTGACACCGGACCTTTTCGCGAACGCCGCGAAACGTTGTGGCTTTCAGTCGAAGCTGGTGACCCGATCATTGCGAAGAATCAATACTGCGACATTGCCGGTCCTTTTGATCCTGGAAAATGACGAGGCCGTCATCCTGACTTCGTTCCCTTCGAAAAACGAGGCGGAAGTGATCGTGCTGAGTAGCGGGGGAGGGACGCAGGTAGTCTCGCGGAAAGAACTTGAAGCGGTCTACACTGGGATTGCCATTTTTGTTAAACCTTCCTACGAGTTTGAGCGACGTTCGGATTTCAATGCCAAAACGTTGAAGAAAAACTGGTTCTGGGGAACCCTGTGGCGCTTTCGCAGCTTTTATGCGCGGGTTTGCCTCGCCACAGTATTCATCAATATTCTCGCGATTGCGTCATCCCTGTTTGTGATGAATGTCTATGACCGGGTTGTACCGAATGAGGCTATCGACACGCTCTACATGCTCGCGATCGGGGTGGTGGTAGCCTATTTGTTTGAGTTCACTCTGAAAACTCTTCGAACTTTCTTTGTTGATCGTGCCGGGCACCGTATCGATCTTATTCTGGGTAGTGAAATCTACAGTCGGATTCTTGGGATGAAATTTAACGAGCGCCCGACTTCCTCCGGGGCGCTGGCGAGTCAGGCGCGGTCATACGAGTCTTTGCGCGAATTTTTCACGAGTGCGACTGTTGCCGCGCTGGCCGACTTGCCCTTTGTTTTCGTTTTTGTAGGAGTCATCTACCTGCTCGGTGGTGGTTTCGTGGCTGTCCCCCTGTTAGTCGGTCTCGGTCTTGCCTTTGTCATTGGGGTGGCGATGCAGTTGCCAATCAGTCGTGCCGTCGCCGATACGTACCATTCATCGAATCAACGTCAGGCACTCTTTGTTGAGGGAATTCAGGCACTTGAGACGATTAAGGCAACTCGATCCGAATCTGAAATGCAGGCACGCATGGAAGATGCCATGCAGGTGTCGGCAAAGGCGGAAGTGAAGTCCCGTGGCTTCTCGCATCTTGCAATGAATCTGACGTCTCTCATTCAACACCTTGTTTCAACAGCCATCATTATTGCTGCCTTCTTCAGCATCACGAATGAAGAAATGACCATGGGGGCCATGATCGCCTGCGTCATTCTTTCCGGGAGGGCGATGGGGCCGATGGCAATGGTGGCATCACTCCTGACTCGCCTTCAGCAGTCGCGTCGTTCTCTACTCGGTTTGAACCAGATTATGGACATGCCCGTCGAGCGTGATGAGCGGGGCGCGCGATATCTGTCAGTTGCCGAATTCACCCCCGATATCAGTGTTGAGAAATTGAAGTTTGGGTACGATCCTGAGAGTGCACCGGTGCTGGACTCGATCAATCTTCGGATCGAGCCCGGAGAGCGGGTTGCTATTCTGGGAAAGATTGGGTCTGGAAAGAGCTCTTTGTTAAGACTCCTGATGCAGTTTGAGCAGCCGGTAGACGGAGCAATCAGTGTCTCTGGTATCGATCTCAGACAATTCGATCCCGCCGAGTTGCGGCAGCATATAGGTTACCTTCCTCAGGATCCGACACTACTTTACGGAACACTTCGATCTAATCTGAAAGCGGGTTGCCCCTGGATCACCGATGATGAAATGCTGGAAGCACTGGACTGCGTTGGTTTAGCGGGGTTCATCAGGTCTCTTCCGCGCGGCATCGATCAGCCAGTGTCGGAAGGCGGGCGATCACTTTCCGGGGGGCAAAGACAGTCTGTGGCTGTCGCGAGAGCACTGATTGAAAAGCCTGAGCTGTTAATTTTCGATGAACCAACCAGCTCGATGGATACAGGGACGGAGAGGCAGTTTCTTTCGAAGCTTGATGAATATCTGAAGAGAGACACGCTTAGGACGTTGATCGTGGCGACTCACCGACGGTCAGTCCTTTCTCTCGTCGAACGGGTCATCGTTATCGAAAACGGTAAGGTTGTCGCAGATGGCCCGCGATCTGAGGTAGTGGTTTCCCCTCAATCTATTTCAACAAATCTTTCAGGGCGGGGTGTTTCTCAACCTGATCAAAACGCAGTGGAGCCGATCGATGGCATCGGATTGCCATCCTGATTGTATATAAAAATTTCTACATGAGTTTAGGTGCCCAGAATCAATACCAGTCCCGATCTGCTGTTTCGAGGGAGGATCTGGACTACGTGAACAACGCGCGAGCCGTCGTAAAGGGAGATCGAGTCGTCGGCGCGAATTTTCTTCTCCTCGCCGTTATCGGTGTAATTGTCGGGTTCGTCGTCTGGGCTGCCAAGGCAGATATTGATGAAGTAACAAAGGGAGTCGGAAAAGTCATTCCTTCATCTTCAGTTCAAACCATTCAGAACCTGGAGGGAGGGATTGTGGCAGAAATCCTTGTGAGTGAGGGAACGAATGTGAAAAAAAATGACATCCTCCTCAGAATTGACGACACCTTGAGTGCCTCAAGTTACCGTGAAAACCTGGCAAAGAGTCAGGCTCTGGAAGCGTCTCTTTTCCGCCTTGCCGCCGAGGCGAATGGAAAATTGGGAATCGAATTTCCTGAGGAATTACAGGGTGATCGTCCTGATCTAGTAGCACGGGAACAGGCACTTTTTCGCAAAAGGGAAGAAGAGATGACATCTCAGTCATCGATAGTACAACGAAGTTTACGACTGGCGTCTGATGAGCTCACGATGACGATTCCGTTAGTACAAAAAGGAATTGTATCAAGAGTAGAACAACTTCGACTGGAGCGAGATGTGAATGAGCTGGAAGGAAAGCTGAACGAACTCGTTGGGAGCCGCCAGCAGGAGGCAATGGAGCAATACAATGAAATAAAAGCTCAATTCGAGGAACTTTCAGAAGTGCTCCAGGGGAGGCAGGACCGCGTTCGCCGAACCCTCGTCCGCTCACCGGTTTCCGGAACCGTGAATAAATTGCTCATGAACACCATCGGTGGGGTCGTTCAGCCTGGCGAAGCCATTGCTGATATCGTTCCTACGAACGGCACTCTGCTCGTCGAGGCGAAAGTTCGCCCGCAGGACATCGCGTTTCTCAGCCCGGGGCAGGAGGCTACTTTGAAATTTTCCGCCTACGATTTCTCGATCTATGGGGGACTCAAAGGAACGGTGGAGAACATTAGCGCGGACACAATTATTGATGAACTCGACAAGCAGCATTATTACATGATCAAAGTGAGAAACCCGGAAGGCCGCCTCATGAAAGACGGTGAGGTTCTCCCCATCATTCCGGGAATGGTCGTCGAAGTCGATGTCCTCACCGGTCGCCGCACGGTCCTTCAATATCTCCTGAAACCATTTCACCGGATGCGTTTTAACGCGCTCACCGAACGTTGACCAACAGGGTTGACTCATCGACCTAACCCTGTTGAGTCAGGTATGGCAGCAGATAAAATTTCGAAAGAGGAAATGGGTGAACTCATCGCGATGCTTGAGCGCCGTCTTGTCGTGATTGGCGATGCCGAGCTTCGCGAGTCGGACCCCGCAAAGCAAATGGCTCAGCTTCAGGAGGTGTCCGGGCAAATTAGCGAATTTCATGAAAAACACTCGCCTGATCTCTCGCCGCGATTGAACCATTTTCTCGGCAATTGCAGCTTCGAGAAAGCCCTCGAATGGGCACGTGCCGCGACCAAATAACTGGTGGATCTGCTAGCGTTTTTACATAAAAATCGTAATTTCTGTAAAAATGATAAGTAAAGGAAAGCGATTCAAGCAAGCTGGTTTGTCCCTTTTTGAGGTCATGATGGTCGTTGCTTTGGTTGGCACCATCGTTGCGTTCGCCCTTCCGAAAGTGGGTGGAGTGAAGCGGGGAGCGAATGAGGTGAAGCTGCTCAGTGATGTCGCGGTGATGAACTCCGCCGTTAAAGTGTATCTTTCAAATGGAGGAACACTGGGCCCCGCTTCGACAGTTGATGAAGTGATCCAGAGCGTCGGTCGTTCTGTTGCGGCCGATCAGGCGGAGACTTTTGTTGGTTTGACCGGGGCCATGCTCGATAAACGGCTCACGCCGAATTGGATTTCGGACAAGAGTAGAGCGTCCAGTCAATCCCGCGCGATTTGGAACACAACCACGAAGAGGTTTGAAATTACGAACGAATCTGTCGCGGGCATCATCAGTTTTGGAATTGATCACAGCATTTCTGAAGCCAACACTCAGGAGAGCATGCCGGAGGAAGCGGGACGCACTTCTTCGATGACATATGCCTCCGAGGGGAACTGGGTATGGGACTACATCGAGGCGCCTACCGCAACACCGGTTGGTCCATCGGAAATTCCAGTCACCGAAGTGATCCCGAATACTACGCCGCCAGGTGTCCAGACGAATCCGAATCCGACGGGCAGTCCGCAGAGATTGGCCCCGCCATCTTTTACGAAGACACCTGGAGCTTACCCGATTACTGATTTCCAACTTGAGCTGGGATTGACGAATCCAAATGCATCAGGCACCAGCCTGATTTACTTTAAACGTCCCGGCGGAACTTGGGCAAAGTTCGACGACATAGACTTCCTGATTGATCCGGGAGAACAGATTCTCGCTTATGCGATCCCAACCGATTCTACGAAATACGAAGCGAGCACGATCACCAGCGGATCCTTCACCGGGACTCCGCTGAAGCTTCGCCTGAAGCTTCGCCTGAAGCTTCGCCTGAAGCTTCGCCTGAAGCTTGAGGCTCAATCCAGCACAGTGAACTATTTCGACCTAGTCAATGATGGGGGCTACGCAGACCTTCGTGTAACTAATCTCGACGAAATCCCGGAATTTCTCCGGCAAACCGGCCTGTTCAATACCTACTATGGAGCAAACGGAGAAGATCCCAGTCTCCCCGGCGGAGGAACTTTAGTGGGGACATATGATCAAGGCTATCAGCAGGATCTTGTCGCGCTGAACCCGGAAATGTGGAACGGCGAACAAGAATTGAAACTTCAAGCCTTCGCTAAATCGTCGCAGGAGCAGTGGGTCGATTCCTCGAGCCTTTCGACCGTAACGATCAAAGCGGAAAAGCTTCCGCTTTCCGCCCCGCTGATTTCGGTGGTTGAATTGAATCCGGGAGAGTTTATGGTTTCGTTAGAATTAGATGGTGAATACCCTCCCGGGACTCAGGTTTACTACACGACCGGAGGTGATCCCCCGACCTGGGATGAAGAGACCGGTCAGGTCATCAACGGGATGGCCTTTGTCGGACCCTTTGCACTCGATGTCGATTTGGAAGACCCTGCGGAGCAGCCGGGCAACAATGTTGAGATCGGAAATGGCATTAATGATGTTCGAATCGAACAGGTCGTTTTAAAATCGAACGGGCAAAAAATCGAGCAAAACGAATCCTACTATTTTGATAATCTCGACAACCCCGGATTTGACGGGGCGAGGAGCAACGAAGTCGTGGATCGATCCAATGACCGCATCGAACTCCAAAGCATCACGATTAAGCACGAAGGCGAGACGATCGTTGCCGATAACGTCAACGTGTTAAGTGTCACGGTTCAGAATTTGAATATTTCAAGCTCGGCGAACGACAGTGATGTCACTGTGAAGCGGGATGGCAAAGTCGTGGCTGACTTGGGGGATAGATTTCCAGGAAACAGCCAGGCGAATTCAGGTAATCACTCGGGCGGGCATCAAAACAGTAAGTTTGCACGGGAAGTCGAAGCCACTCTGCAATCGACGAACTTGCGGGACTACATCGATTACTCCGGAGGATCAAAGTCGAGTCTGGACACGGACCACGATTTTGATGTCATGTTTTCCCCGCTGACGAACAAAGACTTCCTCGTCGTGATGGAGCGCTATGGAAACAGCACCTTTGACCTGCGCCCGCTCGATGCGGCGGGCAATGCGATCCCGGGGGGTAACCGCCTCTCTTTCCGATCCTACTCATGGAACACGGGGCATGCTCCGGGCGATACGGGTGATCAGGCGATGTTCTTCTCAGTGATCGATATCGAGAAGTTCGGCGTGAACACGGATCTTAACTCCATCGCCGGCTTCCGTCTTAACAACGACGGGGGAGCGGACTTCAAATTCTTCACGATCAGTGATGAGAGTTTTGAAGAGCGCGAGGTGCGATACACCGGCCAGATTCAGGCGAGGGTTTTTCCGCCGGCCAATTTGCGAAACTGGTTCGATCCTTCAGAGGTCGCAATGCGCGAAGTGGAAGGCACCACGACTGTGGCACCCTGACCTAATGCAAAAACACTTCGTCGTTGACATGCCCTTCGTTCATGTCGACCCGCTCCGGTCGGCCTTTGTGCATGTAGACGACCTCAGTGTGATCGAGCCCTAACATCGCCATGACCGTTGAGTGAATGTCGTGGACGTGCATCTTGTCTTCGGTCGCGTAGAGGCCCAGTTCGTCGGTCGCGCCGACGGTCTGGCCTCCTTTAGTGCCGCCGCCGGCCATCCACATTGTGAAGCCGGTTGGATTGTGGTCGCGGCCATCGCCTTTCTCGCTCATGGGGGTGCGACCGAATTCGCCACCCCAAATGATGAGCGTTTCGTCGAGAAGACCGCGCTGCTTCAAATCCTCGATCAGGCCGACAATGGGGACGTCGACGTTGCGACAGAGACGGCTGTGATTCTCCTCCATTTTTGAATGGCTGTCCCACTTGCTCCCGGCCCCATGATAGAGCTGAACGAAGCGGACTCCGCGCTCAACGAGGCGCCGCGCCATGAGACATTGCCGACCGTAGACCTGAGTGTCCTTATCGTTGAGTCCGTAGAGCTCTTTGATATGTTCCGGCTCACTTTCGAGGTCGATCGCCTCGGGCGCTTCCGACTGCATCCGGAAGGCCAACTCATAGCTCTGGATCCGTGCCTCAAGGTCGTTGTTCGACTCGCGGGAACCGTAGTGGGACTCGTTGATCTGATTGAGAAAGTCCAGCTTGCTCCGCTGTCTTTCATCGGTGATCCCAACCGGATTGTTGAGATCCTTGATCGGCTCCGCTCCATTCTCAAAGAGGATCCCCTGATGCACGGCGGGAATAAAACCGGAGCCCCAGGTCCGCGCGCCGTTCACGACCATGGCATTGGAATCTTTGATCACGACAAATCCGGGAAGGCTTTGATTCTCGGAACCGAGCCCATAGGAGATCCACGATCCGAGGGAAGGACGCCCGCCGAAAACGGAGCCGGTGTTCATTTGGCAGACCCCGCCGGCATGGTTGATCCCGTCGGAAACGCAGGAGCGGATCACGCACATGTCATCGGCGATCTTCGAGTGATGGGGAAGCCAGTCCGACATCCAGAGACCGCTCTCGCCGTGCTGTGCCCATTGGCGCTGTGAGGCAAGGAGCGGGGAACTCGCTTCGCCCATGGCCGTGACCGGCTTCTCGAAACTATCCGGAAGCGACTGGCCCGCGAGTTTGTTCAGGAGCGGCTTCGGGTCGAAAAGGTCGAGATGACTCGGGCCGCCTTCCATGAAGAGCCAGATCACATTTTTGGCGCGACCGAAGTGGTGCGGAATTTTAGCCGAAACAGGATTTGGAGCCTGATTCGCCCCGAGGAGGTTCTGGCCGGTCATCGCAGAAAGCGCGACCGCACCGAAGCCGGCCCCTGCGGTTTTCAGGAAATCACGACGGTCGTGGGGGATATCGATTCGATTGCAGGGAGGCATGGTGGTTTTCGGTAATCAGTAATCAGTAATCAGTGGGCTCTTCTTCTTACTCTTCATCTTCTTCTTACTCCTCTCCTGCGAAGGAAAGGTCAGGAAGGAGACTTCGGAGTCATCAGTGCAGGTAAAGAAATTCGTTCGAACTCAGAAGCGCATGACAAAAATCAGTCATCGCGCTGAGGAGAGTTGAGTTCGCCTTCGACGCTTCGGGAGCCTCAGCGCGAACCCATGCGGTATCAGGCGCGGGCGCCTCCCCGTTTTCCCCCGAGAACGTAAAGTCAACAATTCGCTCTGCCACCGGCTTTCCGGAAATCAATAATTGTTCTTCGGTCAGGGCGCCCGGGCTCACGGTAAAGCGGGCGAGCTGGCCATCCCAGAGGTGCCCTCGCTGATCGCGGCCGCCGAGGAGTGCTTTGACCTGATCGGCCGCTTCAAGGCCTTTGACGACGCCGTGAGAAACGGTCGAAGTCTGCAGCGGCGCATCCGGATCGGAGAGGTCTTTCAAATAGAATGTGACTTTGCCCTCGGTGCCGTCCTTTTCAGTAGGATAGGCGGAGACGGCGGCGGCAAGGTAGACCGGCACATTGAGCGGGAAGCGGAGATCGGACGCGACGACTTCGTAGACCCGGTTGTGTTGAAAGTCGTCCCCGATCAGTTGCATGATAAAGTTTCGCGGCTCGTAGCTGGATTTCTCGCTCGTGACTCCGAAGGTCCACCCGGTTTCCTCCTGCGATCCATTCCATCGTGAGGCCAGCGTGTTGACGGAGGCGTCGCTCTGGATCTTGTCGAGGTGGGCAATCGCTTCGATCGTGAAGGACTCATCCGGCCATTTCACGTTTTCGATTTCGAGTTTCTCGAATCGACTTCCGGGTTGGAGCCAGAGCGAACGGTCGCCGGTTTCCACCCTGCTGATTTTGCTAAAGTTTTGTTCGACAGGACGCAACCCGTTTTCATTCGGGTATTTGTATTCCGGTTCGGGAGTGGAGCTCCTAACCAGTTTTTGCTGGCTTTCGAGGAAGGCCATCGCGCCCGAAATTTCGGTCGTGTCAGGATCGCGCCCGAAGACGGCTTGATAGGCAGTCTCGATCATCCCGGGATCGACCGCTGATTTCCCGGCGAGGATTCGTTTCGCAAACGTCTCCGCCCGCTTCATTGACCACTCTCCGTTCACGAGCATGAGCGACTGGTTCGGTGTCGTCGTCGTGATGCGTGTCGGGGCGGAGCTAAAACCTGAGGGGGCGTCGAAGCCTCCGATCATGGGATCATGGGTGTTCCGACGTTTCTTCACATAGACGGAACGACGAAGACTGTTTCCGTCTACCGAGGGACCGCCGAATTCACGATCGAGTTCGCCGGAGATCGCGAGCTTCGCATCGCGGATTTGTTCGGCGTCGAGGCGTTGGGGAGAGAAGCGCCAGAGGAGGCGGTTTTCCGGGTCGGTCACGGACTCTTCCGTCATCGGTTCGCGTCTCGCGGTTTGACGGTAGGTCGCGCTCGAAGTGATGAGGCGATGGAGCGGTTTCAGTTCCCAGCCGCTTTCGAGGAATTCGCCAGTGAGCCAGTCGAGGAGTTCGGGATGGCTTGGCGGATCACCAAGACGGCCGAAGTCGTTCGGGGTCGAGACGAGGCCGTTGCCAAAATGCCGCTGCCAGACCCGGTTGACGATGACGCGGGTCGAAAAGGGGTTCGACTCGCTCGCAATCCAATCAGCGAGCGCGGTGCGGCGCCCGGTTGTCGTCGCGGTTGGGGTAATGTCAGGGCGTTCCGGATTCATCAGCGTGAGAAATGCCGGCTCGACGAGGAGCTTTTCGCCACGGCTTGTGAAGAAGGTCTCACCCGTCTCGGGGCCGACATCGGTGGTGATAAAAGCAGCCGGAAGGGGAGCAGGCTTGAGCGAATCCAGCGCCGCGAGTTCCGCCGTGAGCGTCTCGTATTGCTCCAGCTTCACCTCGTCTTTGGCGAAGTCTTTCTCAAAATTGAGGCGTCGCTCCCCGTGATCGATCTGTCGCTGCACTAGTTGGGTAATTTGCTCCTCGTAGACATTGCGTTCAGCGGCGGGCTTGCGAAAGATTTCCTGAACTTCTTCGGGGAATTGACCGACGACAAAATCGACGTTGCGGGTCTTCCGGTCGGCGGTGAGTGCTTCAAGCTTTGTCAGGATCGGAGCGGCCGCTTCTTTCCATTCGGCCTCCTGTTTTTCAAACGCTGCTTTTTGCTCCGGCGAGGCGAGCGGCTCCGACTCGGGCCACCAGGTTGCGTTGAGAAATGACTGCAGCGCGAAATAATCTTTCTGCAGGATGGGATCAAATTTGTGGTCGTGGCATTGTGCGCAACCCATGCCGAGACCGAGGAAGGCTTCGCTCGTGACATTGGTCATTTCCGTGAGAATGAGATCCCACTGCATTTCGGCATTCCGCTGGTTCCACTCATAGATGCCAAGCCGTAGAAAGGCCGTCGCAATGAGCGTGTCAGGGTCGTCGGGATTCAGTTCGTCGGCGGCGAGCTGTTCGCGGACAAACTGGTCGTAGGGCTTGTTCCCGTTCAGCGAGCGGATCACATAATCCCGGTAGCGCCAGGTCTCGGGGCGGAAGTCATCGGCACGGTAGCCGTCACTTTCCGCGTAGCGCACCACATCCATCCAATGCTGTCCCCAGCGCTCGCCGTAGTGAGGGCTGGCGAGAAGTTGCTCGACCGTCTGGGTGACAGTTGTGTCAGGATCGTTTGCGTAGGCGGAGACAAATGCCTCCGTCTCTGCGACGGTGGGTGGGAGGCCGTGAAGGTCAAAATAGAGGCGGCGCACGAACTCGCGGCCATCGGCGACATCGGCAGGTTTCATGTGATTTTCCTTCAGCTTCCGGGCGATGAAGTGATCGATTTCATTTTTCGCCCAATCCTTCCCTGCCTCCGGCGGAGTCACTTTCGCCAGAGGCTGGATCGCCCACCATTCGCGGTCTTCGTCGGTGAAGCCATGTTCGTCGCGTTCGACATGTTTTACGGTCTCCTCCGGCCAAGGCGCTCCCATTGAAACCCATTCCTCCAAGGTTGTGATTTGTGCATCGGTGAGGGCCTTTTTCGGTGGCATTGAAAAATCGGGGTCGGTCCGCCGCACCGCTTCAATGAGAAGTGATGCTTCGGGGTCATGGGGGACGAGGGCTGGCCCGGTCTCGCCACCTTTGAGAATGAGATCGAGGTGATCAAGTCGCAGGCCGGCTTTGACCTTGTCTTCGCCATGGCATTCGTAACACTCTGCCGCGAGGAGCGGGCGCACGTGAGTCTCGAAAAACTTCAGCGAGGAAAGATCTTCCGCCGCGCTGAGCGAAGCGAGGAAAATACTGATGACGATGAGAGCAGCGGTGCGTTTCATGGACGAGTGGGTTGAAACCAGAGTGTGGGGGCGGGAGCAGAGGGATGCTCTTTTGAAGCAAAAGCGTGGACAAGGCCCTGCTTGTCGAACTCGCCGGTTTCGCGGACGAGAAGCAGGGTCACGAAGCGATCGGCGGAGGAAAGGAGAAATCGGGAAAGCTCATCGGACTCGATATTCAGGATCGTGTTCGCGCTTCCCTTCCGGATCGTAAAATCGGCGAGGCGAATAAATCTCGCTGTGTCAGGACTGTCTTCGGTGAGGTGGGGCGAGTCCGCCCAGGTGAGGTCCGCTTCTTTCCAGGTGTGGAGTGAAGGGATCAAAGCGGCGTAAACCGCGAAGGTCGAATCAGGCACGAGCGAGGAAAACCCGAGTCCACTCGACTCCATCATGAGGGTCAATTTGGCTCCCACCATTTGCGACCGATCAATCCGATTGAGGTCGAAGGTGAGGAGGGCGCGTCTTTCATTCCCGGCCGCCAGCTCGGTGTGCTTGACCATGAGAAGGGGGGCGTCGCCGGTTTGCCCGCTGCTGTCCGTTCGCCGGATGTAGGCATCTTTGCCCTGTCCGAAGGCAGTTGAGACCGATACCCAGTCGGAATACGCACTTTGAACTTGAGGGCGTTGAATCACTTCCTGATCCGGTGTCTGCGAATGGGAACCAAAATGGAGAGAATCTCCGGAAAAAATATGCTGCGCCTCCTCCTCGTCACTTTCCCGGACCTTCACTTCGCCGTCGAAAACGAAGACGTGAGCGCTCCCGAGCGGAGAGCTCGTGACGCCGAAGCGGGTCCCGAGATCGATTACTTCCATCTTCTCGGTGTCGATTGTGAAACCGTGGGCGGAGTCGGGGACATCCGCAACGACGGACCCCTCGATGAGGCGGCAACGCATTGCTGATTCGACTTCGAGAATCGTGGGGGCTTCGAGGGTCACGGTGGCACCGCTCTCAAAGCGGATCGTCGCCATGCCTTCGGCGAGCGCGAGCGTTCCCGGCCCGAGGCGGGCTCCTTCGGTCGTGGGTAGGTCTGACCCTTCCCAGCGGCAGTTCTCGGCTTCGATGAGAGTCGCGACGGGGATGAGCTGTGATTGTTGTGCCTTGGTCAGGGCGATGAGGCTGAAGAGCGCAAGAACGAGCGCCGCCGCGAGAGCGAACCAGGTTCCTTTCGAATTCGTGGTTTTGGTCACGACCTCTTCGTCGAGGCTGGAAAGAAGAGCGCGATTAGTCAGCAGCTCAGCGTGAAGCCAGCGTTGCTCGACATAGGAGGCCATTAGCTCGGGGTCGGCGAGGAGCGTCGTTTCGAGCGCGGTTTGGTCATCCGTGCTGAGGAGTCCCTCCAGTGATAAATCAATCTGTTCCTGAATTTTCATGCGGAAGTTCGGGTTTTTGCGGAAATGCACTCGTTGAGAGAAGCGCGGATGCGGCTGAGGAGGCGATAAACTGCTCCTTCAGTGCGACCGGTGGTTTTTGCGATTTCGTCGATCTCGCAACTGTCGTAATAGCGGAGGACCACGGTTTGACGTTGATTTTCGGGGAGTTTCCCGAGGCATTCCCGGAGGGCTTCGGAACGCCGGGAAAGTGAATCCGACTGGCGGTCGATTTCCTTTGCGACGGATTCGATGAATTCGGGATCCGCAATGTGGAGCGGTTTGCGTTTCGCGGAGCGGCGGTAGTTCAGAATCTGATTCAGCGCGATCTTTCTGCCCCAGGCGAGAAACGAGGACTCCGGTTCAAAAGTGGAGAATTTTTTCCACATCGTGAGACGGCAGGACTGAAGGATATCCTCGGCATCCGCGTAGTCATTGACCAATGAGTGAACATAAACGGCAAGTTTCCGTTCATGAGCATTCAGCAAATTCAGATAAAGCTCTGTCTGCTCGTTGGAGTCCAAGTCTGGCATGATCAACACCTTAAGGTCCGGGGTTTTCTAATTTGGACAGAAAAATGCGATTTATTGCGGAAGAACCGATCACTTTCCCTGCCTTTGTTGGCATGGCTGATGCGGTTATTTTGGAGGCGATATGAATACACCCACCATTTCCGCACCCCAGCCACCGACCCACCCGGCGATTGTGCCGGTTCCTCCGGAACCCGTTCACGAAGATCCGCAAGCTCCTCTCGCACCGCGCATTTCCAGAAATGGTGCGGCCCTCATTCTCGAGGGAAACCCTGCCCTCCCTCTCGGCGTCTGCATCAAGAGCGGGCGACCGGCGACGAGTGTGATCAAGGCATCGCTCCGCAATCCGAAGAATCCGAGGACCTGGTTCGGTCGTCGGCCTGTCGTCGAAGTTGGTCTTTACCGAAAGCATTACGAAAACCATTCCGTCGCGCTCGCCTTGACCTGGTCTGTCTTCGCCGTGGGGTCGATTCTCCTTCTCGTCAGTGTTCTCACGATGAGCCTTTTCTCCGTTATCATCGGGCTTCTCGCGGTCGGGGTTTCAGGAATCTTCCGAGCGGCATCGCCAATTCATTCGCCTGACGCGAGTGATGATTACGCGACCGTCTATGGAGTCGCCGACTTCGTTCTCGACCAGTATCCGTCCTACGAGGAGGAGTAGGATTCGCGGGGGATTTCAATGGCGACGTCGCGGTGCTTTGCGGTCTGAACTTTGACAAGTTCAGCTACGTTTTTGCGAAGCGGGGATCGGAATGTAGCGGATGGCGTGAGCCTTCCGTCCGGCGACGGATCAGGCCGGGGCAATGAAGACGCGGACCTGGAGTTCCACGCTATTTTTTTGTCGCAGCTGTGTTTTGAAATTTCGCTTTCCAGACTTCCTCTCTTCGCCGCATGGGAAAAAGAAAAGGATTAGGAAAACGAGAAAGAGGTCTCAGGCTGTCGCTGCGGAATTTTCCAACATCCAACATCCAACATCCCCGCGGAAGATCTAACGGCCTACCCCACCGCCTCCTTCCGCAACTGCCCCGGCGTCTTCCCGGTCGAACGCTTCATGATTTGCCCCAAATATTCCTGGTGCTTAAATCCGCTCCGCTCTGCGACATCGGCGAGGGTGATATCACTTCCCTGAATCAGAGCGAGAGCCCGTTCGATCCGTTTTTCTAAAATGAATTCGCGGATCGATTGTCCCATCGCTTCGCGGAACCTTTTTTGAAACAAGGTTCGCGAAATGCCGCAAACCCGGGCGATGGAGTCATTTGTGATCGGAGCGGCGAGGTTTTGCCGGATGTAGCTGACGCCTTTGGCAATGACCGGATCCTCAATCGCCCGGACCGAGGAGGACTCGCGCTCGATAATTTCGTTGGGCGGCACCCGGATGGTTTTCGAGGGGAGAACTCCTCCTGAAAGCAATACATCGACAGCGCGGGCGGCTTCGAATCCCACGTTGAAATGCCCCCCGCGAACACTGCTGAGTGGGGGATCGCTGATTTCACAAAGCGCGGCGTCATTATCCACGCCGATCACCGCGATTTCCTCAGGGACGGTGATGCCTTCAGAAAGGCAGGCTTCGAGCAGTTCGAGTCCCCGCTGATCACTGCAGACCATGATCGCCGAGGGTTTCGGAAGTTGCCGGACCCACTCCTGCACTTGCTGAAAGCGTTCCGGCGCTTCGGCTTTTGAGCGGCGCGGAATTTTCAGTTCATGAAAGCTCTTTTGATCGTGAACCGCCTCACCAAAAGCAGCCCCCCTCCGGTCGGACCAGTTCTCATCGGAGATTCCGTAGAAGCCGAAATGCTGGTAGTCGCGGGAAAGGAAATATCGAGCCACGAGTCGTCCGATCGCCTCGTCATCGACGTGGACGAGCGGGAACTGATTTTCACAAACTCCGAGAACGTCGATGACAGGAATCGCGAGTTTTGAGAGTTCGTCGAGTGTCTCCGGATTCTGAATCCGGGCAATGACCGCGTCGCCTTTCCAGTCTTTCATCCAGTCAGGAATTGCGTCGGCAAGGCCGCCCGCAGCATGGAAGAGCTGCCAGTTTCCCGCTTGCCGGGCATAGCGTCCGATCCCGCGTAAAATCTCCCGCCCTGACCCGAGAGAGGTCTCGACGAGGAGGGCGACGCGGCGGCGTGGAGGGTTGGACATCGTGAATTGGCTTGTCCGATCTTTACAAACAACGGGCCGGTTTCTCAACGGCATTTCATTGCCTAATTGCGGTGCGGCCCGCTATTCTCGGGAAAATGTCGAGTTTCGAATCTCATTACGGAAGAAGGGCCACGGTTCAAATCACTTCCCCCGGTCGCATCAACCTCATCGGCGAGCACATCGATTACCTCGGTGGAAAGGTCATGCCGATTGCGATTGAGAAGCATCTCACGGTGAGGGCGGGACGTCTTTCGGAGCGGGTCGTCCAGATTTTCCCGGAAGGAATGGGCCTGAGCAGTCCGCTCACGATTGACCTCAATGACTTGCAGAAACAAACCGATCCGTCCCGGTCGTGGCTGAATTACGTGATCGGCGTCCTCTCAGTTTATCGGAGCGCCGGGATCGAACTCCCCGGTTTTTGCGCAACGATCAGCTCGACCTTACCGACTGGAGCGGGCTTGAGCAGCAGCGCCGCACTGGAAACGGCGATCGCCTTAGTGATCGAAGCCTTTTCCGGCATCGAGCAAGACACGGTTGACCGCGCCCTCCTCTGCCAGCGGGCCGAGCACGAATTTGCCGGCGTTCCCTGCGGGATCATGGATCAGCTCGCGGTGGGTGCAGGTCGGGTCGGGCACGCGCTTCTCCTCGATTGTTCTGACAACTCAATACGCCATGTCCCGATGCCGGAGGAGTTGTCGGTCGTGACCTCTGACACCGGTGTGAAGCATGCTCTCGGCGACGGCGAATATCGTCAGCGCCGCGAGGATTGTGATGAAATTTTGAAGCGCCTTGAGCTGGCCTCCTTTCTCGAACTCTCTCTCGAAACCCTCCAAGCCTCGGCTCCGAAGCTCGATGAAAGGCTCCTGCGCCGGGCGCGTCATGCCGTCACCGAAATGGAGCGCGTCGATCTTTTCGCGGCAGCGCTGGAGTCATCTCATCATGAGGCGCTCGGTCAGCTCATGAAAGCCAGCCACGAGTCCCTCCGAGTCGATTACGAGGTGAGTTGTCCGGAGCTCGACTTCCTCGTCGAGATGGCCTACGCGCTGCCCGCCGTATCGGGTGTCATCGGATCTCGCATGACCGGAGGTGGCTTTGGCGGCTCCACCGTCACGCTCGTTCATCGCGAGAAGGCTGATGCTCTCATCGCCGAGCTCGAAAAATCCTATGAGGAAAAGTTTGGCCGATCCCTCAATTGCTTTATAACATCCGCTGTCGAGGGAGCGAAGACCACTTTGATCTGAGCCCAAACTATCCAAACCCCATGAGAACCCTTCTAATCATCCCCGTTTTATTTGCCATGTGCGCACTGAGCTCCTGTGAGAAAGGTCCGTCCGGATCATCTGTCATCGAATCTCCTCACGGAAAGATGCAGGACGGTCAGGATGTGACGTTGTTCACGCTCGTCAATCCCAACGGCATGATCGCCACCGTGACCGAATACGGCGCGATCCTCGACTCGCTCTCGGTGCCGGATCGTGATGGCAACTTTGCCGATGTCACGCACGGCTACGACACGCTCGACGGCTGGCTCACGAACACCTCCTACTTCGGAGCAACGGTGGGACGTTTTGGAAACCGCATCGCGAATGGCAAGTTCACGCTCGACGGAAAGGAATACACTCTTGCGACGAACAACGACCCCGGCGGGATTCCCTGCCACCTCCACGGCGGGATCAAAGGCTTCGACAAGGTCCTCTGGTCGGGCACCGCTTTTGACGAAGAAGGCGCCCGCGGCGTCAAGCTGACCTATCGCAGTGCCGATGGGGAAGAGGGCTACCCCGGAAACCTCATCGTCGAAGTCATCTACACCCTAACCGATGCCAACGAACTCATCTGGGAGGCCCGCGCCACGACCGACGCGCCCACGGTCGTGAATATCGTGCATCACAGTTATTGGAATCTCAGTGGCGATCCTGACACATCCATTAACGATCACGAGCTCACGCTTTACGCGAACAATTATCTCCCAACCGATCCGGGTCTCATCCCGACCGGAGACCTGAAGCCGGTCAAAGACACGCCGATGGATTTTTTGACGCCTCATCTCATCGGTGATCGCGTCGAGGAAGATTATGAATCGCTGAAACTCGGCGGAGGCTACGATCACGCCTGGGTCATCAGTGGAGAGAAAGTGGACAATCTCAAGATGGCGGCGCGGGTCAAGGATCCCGAAACCGGTCGCGTCATGACGATCAAAACGAACCAGCCTGCGATTCAGTTTTATGGCGGGAATTTTCTCGACGGCACCGTGACCGGCAAAGGTGGCGTCGCCTATGCTCACCGCACTGCGCTTTGTCTCGAGACCGAGAACTTCCCCGACGCGCCGAACAATCCTAAGGCTCCCTCGGCGGAACTTCGCCCCGGCAAAGTCTACTTTCACAAAATGGTGCACACCTTCTCGGCTGAGTAACTCCTTTTCCTGACAAAACCCCATGATCCTCACCATTTCCACCTTTCTCCTTTTCACCGTCCTCGTCGCGGTCCTGACGTGGTTCATCACGCGTGGTAAATCAACGAGCACGGAGGAGGGGTTCTTCCTCGCCGGTCGAAGTCTCACCGGTGTTGTTATTGCCGGGTCCCTGCTCCTGACAAACCTCTCGACGGAGCAACTCGTCGGTCTCAATGCCGGTTCGTTCGCCGAAGGTCTTTCCGTGATGGCCTGGGAGGTCATCGCGGGTTGTTCGCTCGTCGTCCTCGCCCTCTTTTTCCTGCCGCGTTATTTAAAGTCGGGCATCGCGACGATCCCTCAGTTTCTCGAAGAGCGCTACGATGCGAAGGTGCGGGCGCTGACGACGGGCATTTTCATCATTGCCTATATGCTGATCCTTTTGCCCTTCGTTCTTTTCAGTGGAGCGAGTGCGCTTGCCTATATGCTGGACCTGCCGACGCTGCTGAAGCTTGGCGACACCGCGACGATCTGGGTCGTTGTCGCTTTCATCGCGATCGTGGGTTCTGCCTACGCGATTTTCGGCGGCCTTCGTGCCGTCGCGGTTTCCGATACCTTCAACGGTCTCGGACTTCTCATTGGTGGCGCGATGATCAGTTGGTTTTCAATTCAGTTTGCGGCGAGCGACGGCCAGTCGATCACCGCAGTTTTCAAAGAGATTAAAGTGGAGAATCCTGATGCTTTTGTCTCGCTGGGCAAAGAAGGCGAAGATGTTCACTGGCCGACTTTGTTTACCGGCGTTCTCATTCTGAATTTCTTTTACTGGTGCACCAACCAGCAGATCATTCAGCGTACTTTCGGAGCGAAGAACCTCGCGGAAGGCCAGAAAGGCGTCTTGCTTGCCGCTTTCTTCAAAATTCTGGCCCCTCTCATTCTCGTCCTTCCGGGAATTGTCGCCTTGCACATTGCGAACCAAAATCCGGAGTTCAATGCGGCGTTGCTGAATGCTGATGGCGAACGCGACGGAACCCGGGTTTACGGCACGCTCGTTCGATTTGTTCTTCCGGGAGCGTTGACAGGATTCTTTGCCGCAGTCGTTGTCGGCTCAATTCTTTCGACTTTTAACTCGGTCCTCAACTCAAGCGCGACCCTGTTCTCTCTCGGTGTTTATAAAAAAGTGATCAATAGAAACGCGACGAGTGAAGAGGTCGTGAAGTCCGGTCGCCTCTGCAGTGCGATCGTTGCCGTTTGTGCCGCGATTGGTGCGCCCGTCATCTTCCTCGGGCAGGAGGGAATTTTCGCGTTTTTTCAAAAATTGAACGGGGTCTACTTTATTCCTTTGTTAGGAGCGATTCTTGTTGGAATGTTCAACAAGCGTGTTGATGGAAATTCCGCCTTTATCTCTATCGTCGTCGGACTCGCAATCATGATTTGGGGAACTTTCTTCAGCGGTGACACAATCGGAAACGTCTTCGGATCCGGCTATCACTTCATGGGTGTCGTTTTTGTCTTCCTCGTCGTCCTTCAGTTGGTCCTCGGTCAAAAGATGAAGCGATCCACGCCCTACGTGCAGGCAGATGCCAAGGTCGTCGATCTGACCCCGTGGAAACCGGCGCGTCTTGTCGGGGGAATCCTCGTCGCGACCGTTTTAATCATCTATATTCTCCTTGCGAAAGGGTAGTCCTTCCGGAATTTTGTCATGAAGTGGAAGATCTTTCTTTGCGGTTTCGTCTCAGTTTTTGCAATTTCCGCAAGTGCTGAACAACGCCCTAACATCATCACTGTGTTCATCGATGACATGGGCTATTCCGATCTCTCTGTCTTCGGCGGAACCCGCGTCGAAACGGAGCACATCGACCGGCTCGCAGCGGAAGGAATCAAGTTCACTAACTTCTATGTGAACTCGCCGATCTGCTCACCTTCGCGCACCGCCTTGACGACAGGTCAGTATCCCCAGCGGTGGAGGATCACTTCTTTTCTTAACAATCGGAAAGACAACCAGCAGCGGGGGATGGCGCAGTGGCTCGATCCAGAGGCTCCCGTTCTCGCACGGGAGTTGCAGAAATCGGGCTACGCGACGGGACACTTCGGAAAGTGGCACATGGGTGGGCAGCGCGACGTCAATGATGCACCCCCGATTACCCGCTATGGCTTCGACACGAGCTTGACCAATTTTGAAGGAATGGGAGCGAAGTTGCTTCCGCTCACCTTGACGCCTGACTCCCCAGAGCCCGGTCGGATTTGGGATAAAGCGACGATCCTTGGTGATCCCGTGATCTGGATGCAGCGTTCCGAAATCACGCAGGGCTTTGTCGGCGCGGCGCTCGCCTTTATCGACAAAGCAGCCGGGAAGGAGCAGCCGTTCTTCGTGAACCTCTGGCCGGACGATGTGCATGGCCCGTGGTTTCCTCCACTCGACCGCTGGGGCGATGACAAACGCGCCCTCTACTATGGAGTCCTCGACACGATGGATGAACAGCTCGCGCCACTTTTTGACCGGATTCACAACGACCCGGCGCTTCGCGAGAACACCCTCATCGTTCTCTGTTCGGACAACGGCCATGAGTACGAAGTCGGGAGTTCCGACCCGCTTCGCGGCAGTAAGACATGGATGTACGAAGGCGGGATTCGCTCGCCCCTCATTGTTTGGGGGCCCGGCCTCATGCCCAAAGAAGCGGCGGGAAAGGTGAACGACACCGCAATCTTCTCCGCGATTGATATCAACCGTTCACTCTACGAACTTACGGGCACGGCCCTGCCGGAAAGTCACGAGCTCGATGGGGAGAATGTGGCGGATACCATCCTCGGGAAAACTGAGGAAGGCCGCGAAGCTCCGATCTTCTTTCGCCGCCCTCCTGATCGCCCCGGTTTCCAACGCTGGGGCGACGAGGACAATCCAGACCTCGCGGTGCGTCATGGGAAGTGGAAGTTTCTCATCAACTACGACGAGAGCGAGCCGCAATTGTTTAACCTCGATGAAGACATTTCGGAGACGAATAATCTCGCCAGTGAGAACCCTGACATTGCTGCGAGGCTGAAGACCGCTGTTTTTGCGTGGAACGCGCAAATGCCAAAAGACGCCGGTGATCCGGATTACGTGGCTCCGGAGTAGGCTTGACCGCGCCGACCATCCTCTGTCGTCGGAAGGCTGACGCCGTCCGCTGCGTTCTCGGGTGAAGGCATTCAGGGAAATGTCGCTGAACGGGTCACCGTTCCGCGGGCAGATCACCCAAATCCGGCGAAACGAAAATTGACGTTCTTACGGCCTCGTCTCACTCTCATGGCTCTTCGAACGAATCATGATCTTCCGATTTATCTTCGCCCTCTTCTCAGGCGCTTCTCTTCTCGCCAGTGCGAGTGATTTTCCCGAACCCTATAACACCGAACCTGGTGATCCTTCGCCGATGTCGGCTGCGGAGGCGGCGAAGACGGCTACGTTGCCGGAAGGGTTCCGGCTCGAAGTGTTTGCTTCGGAACCTGAAGTGCAGCAGCCGATTGCGATGTGCTTCGACGAACCCGGTCGTCTCTGGGTCGCGGAGTGTTACACCTACGCTGAGCGGCCGTTGCGATGGGATCTCGCATTGAACGACCGCATCATTGTCCTCGAAGACACGGACGGCGACGGCAGCTCTGACAAACGCACCGTTTTCTGGGATCAGGGAAAGCGCCTCACGAGCATCGCGTGGGATCAAGAAGGGGTCTGGGCGCTGTGTGCTCCGGAGCTCCTCTACATTCCGGATGCCGATGGTGATCTCGTGCCCGATGGAGAACCAATCGTAGTCCTCGATGGATTCGACGCTGAGCGGATCGGGCACAATGTCGTGAACGGATTAAAATGGGGACCGGACGGGTGGCTTTACGGTCGTCATGGTATCACCGCGACCTCGCAGGTTGGAGTTCCGGGGACGCCCGAAAGCCAGCGGACGGCGCTCAACTGCTCGATCTGGCGTTTTCACACCGGGACGAAAGTCTTCGAAGTCGTTGCGCATGGGGGAACGAATCCCTGGGGGATGGACTGGGATCGGAACGGTCAGCTTTTCTATACAAACACGGTGATCGGTCATCTCTGGCACGCCATTCCCGGTGGCTACTTCGAGCGCATGTTCGGGGCGCATTTGAATCGTCATGCTTACGAGTTGATTCAGCACGCCGCAGATCACTATCATTGGGACAAAGGGAGCGAAAAGTGGAGCGATATTCGCGAGGGGATTTCGGGAAAGACTTCCGATCTCGGTGGGGGTCATGCCCACATGGGATGCCTCATTTATGAAGGTGGCGTGTGGCCGAGTCAGTATCACGGCAAGCTCTTCACCTGCAATCTCCATGGGCGACGGGTCAACATGGAGCATCTCGAGCGGGAGGGCGTTGGCTATGTCGCCAAGCACGCTCCTGATTTTCTGATGATGGAAGACCCCTGGTTTCGCGGGCTCGATTTGCTGACGGGGCCGGACGGTCAGGTCTGGATCAATGACTGGTCCGACACCGGCGAGTGTCACGACAACGATGGAATTCATCGCACGAGCGGTCGCATCTACCGCATCGTCTATGAAGGGTCAGGCGCGGGCGAGCCGACCGTTGATCGACCAGACTGGCTCACGCAACGTGCGGATCCCGGATTCGGTCGGAAGAGAATTGAGGCTTTGTTAGTTTCAGGCGAAGAACCAAAGATTGCGATGGCGATTCGCTGGCTCGCCGAAGATTTCGGAGAGGAAGCGGGAACCGTCGCGCGCTTGGAAAAGATCGCGCTCGCGACTCCGGCCGGATTGGCGCGGCTGGAGCTGGCTTCTGCCCTGCAACGGATTCCTCTTCAGGATCGCCTCTCGCTGGCTTCCATTTTGATTCAGGTTTCTGAGGATGAGACGGATCGTCAGCAATCTCTCATGATCTGGTATGGAATTTCTGATGCGGTCGCGGAATTTCCGAACGAAGCAGTCGAGTTGGCGATCCATTCAAAGCTCTCCACCGTGACCCGATTGATCTCCCGCCGCCTTGCGGAAGAAATTGAAACGCAGCCGATCTCTCTCGACCTTCTCCTCACGAAGGCTGTTGCGAGTGATAATTCAGGCCTTCAGAAAAGTGTTCTCACGGGGATCGGACAAGCGCTCGAAGGCTGGAGTCAGGCTTCGAAGCCGGCGGTCTGGGATGAGGTGGCTGCGCTCGGCGGAAATGCTGAAACGGCAAGCTTGACCGAAATGATTCGCGAACTCTCGGTCATCTTTGGCGATGGTCGTGCTCGCGAGGAGTTACTCGCCATTGCAGGGGATATCGAAGCGGACCCCGGGGCACGACGCGCAGCCTTAAACAACCTGTTGAAGCAAGCGGACTCTGAACTCCTGCCGCTTCTTGAAAAATGGTCGACTGATAAAGTGATCGCGCCGGAGGCGATTCGCGGGTTGGCACTTTATGAGGAGAAGGGCATTTCAAACCGGGTCTTGAATTTCTGGGACCGCGAGCCTTTGCATCGTTCCGTCGCGATTGATACGCTGGTGTCCCGTGTTTCCTATGCGTCTGATTTGCTCGATGCGATTGAAAAAGGCCGAGTTCCGGCCCGAGCCGTTTCGCCATTCCAGGCCCGTCAGATTCAGAGTCTGAACGACGCAGTCTTGAATGACCGGCTTGCGGTTCTCTGGGGTTCTCTTAATGAGACGCCGGCAGAAAAAAATGAGGAAATCGCGATGTGGAAATCACACCTCACGGAAGAGATCGTAACCGCCGCTGATCCGGTTCGCGGAGAGGTCGTTTTTGCGCAGAGCTGCGGAGCCTGTCACCAGCTCTATGGAAAGGGGGGTGCCTTCGGGCCGGACCTCACGGGGAGTGATCGTCACAATCTTGACTACTTGTTAGGAAATATTATCAATCCAAACGATGTCGTGCCTTCCGATTATCAGCTCACTGTTTTCACTTTGAAAGACGGTCGCGTCGTTTCCGGTGTCGTTCCTGAGGAATCAGATCGCTCCGTAAAAGTTCAGACTCCGGCGGAAGTGGTCATGATTGAAGTCGCTGAAATTGAGTCGCGCGAAACGATGCCGATTTCGCTGATGCCGGAGGGACTTCTTAAGGCGATGCCTGAGGACGATGTCGCGCACCTCATTGCTTATTTGATGTCCCGGTAAACCCGTTGATCTGCTTTTCCATGAAAATTTACTCTCTCGCGAGCGCGTTCGCTCTCGTCCTCGTAACGGCTCTTCAGGGGCAGGGCCAGGAATTACCGAACATTGTCATCATCCTCGCTGATGACATGGGCTGGGGCGATCCTCAGTGTTATCAGGCCGACTCGAAGATTCCGACTCCCGCTCTTGATCGCATGGCGCGGGAAGGGATGCGGTTCACGGATGCGCACACGCCCTCTTCGGTTTGCACGCCGACTCGTTACACCCTCCTGACAGGACGCTATTGCTGGAGGACCTGGCTCGACAAGGGGGTCCTCGATGGATTCGGTCCGCCCCTGATTGGTGAGGACGAAGACACCCTCGCGACTTTGTTGAAGCGTGCCGGATACCGCACCGCCTGTGTCGGGAAGTGGCATTTGGGAATGCAATGGCACGACCTTGATGGAAAACCGGTCGGCGAGCGGGGGCCGCAGCGGTTTCGTCCGGGTGACGATATTGACTTCAACAAAGACGTCACCGGTGGCCCGAACGATGTGGGGTTTGATTCATATTTCGGAATTTCCGCTTCGCTCGACATGAGCCCCTATGCCTACCTGAGCGATCGTCGCGTCGAGACGCTCCCGACGGAGTGGCATGAACAAATTCCGGACACGATTTTCATGAATGGCGTCTCCGGTGTGAAGTCACCCGGATTCGATGTGCACGATGTCCTCCCACGTTTTGGTGACGAAGCGGTCAAAGTGATTCTGAACCATCAAGCAAAGGAAGAGCCGCTCTTCCTTTACCTACCGCTCAACTCCCCGCATCTCCCGGCTTCGCCCTCCGCTTCGGTGAAGGGGAAAAGTCAGGCCGGTGACTATGGCGATTTTGTCTGGGAGACCGACGAGATCGTGGGGCGGGTCCTTGCTGCGCTCGATGAGGCGGAGATGAGTGAAAACACGCTCGTCCTCTTCACGAGTGACAATGGTGGTCTCTGGCATTGGTGGAATTTCCGTGCCGATGATGATGGTGGAAAAGCTCCGACCACGCCGAGAGGTGATTATGTCAGGGGCTTTGATCATCAGAGCAACGCCGACTGGCGCGGGACGAAGGCAGACATTTACGAAGGTGGACATCGTGTCCCGTTTCTAGTCCGTTGGCCGGCGAGAGTTGCGGCCGGGCAAGAAAGCAACGCCCTCGTCGAGCTGACGGATCTTTTCGCGACCGTAGAGGAGATCACGGGTCTGGATGGAGAGAAGACTTCGGGGATGGATAGCTTTTCGATGTTGCCTTTGCTTACCGGAAAGTCTGAGGCGGTGCGACCGTTTGCGGTGCATCATTCCCTTTCCGGCATGTTCGCGCTTCGGCAGGGGCCGTGGAAAATGGTCGAGGGGCGCGGCTCAGGTGGCTTCACCCGACCACGCTCGGCGGGAGAGTTTGACGATGAAACGCCGGGTCAGCTTTATGACCTTGAACGTGATTCACAGGAAACGACGAATCGTTGGCTCGACGAGGCGGAACGGATTTCGAAGATGACGAATCTGTTGAACCAAATCCGGAAAACCTCGGCGCGAGAGGCGGGAGAGCGTTGATCATCGTTTACGGAGATTGACGCGACGCCCTCGCGGGGGAAAGAGTGAACTACCGATGTCTGCTCCTTCCTTCCTCCATCAGTACGCCAGCCTTCCCGGACATTTTTCCGAATCCGTGACCCCGGCGAAAGCGCCGAGTCCAGAGCTGATTCGGATCAATGAATCGCTCGCAACCGAGCTGGGGCTTGATCTGGAGTGGCTGCGGTCTGATGAAGGGCTCGCGATGCTTTCCGGCAGCGGAGTTCCTGAAGGAGCGAAACCGGTTGCGCAGGCCTACGCCGGGCATCAGTTCGGAGGATGGGTCCCGCAACTTGGCGACGGTCGCGCGATCCTGTTGGGGGAAGTGACTCACGAAGACGGCTCACTCCGTGACCTGCAACTGAAAGGTTCGGGACGGACCCCGTTCTCACGGGGTGGTGATGGCAAGTCACCGCTCGGGCCGGTGCTTCGCGAGTATCTCGTGAGTGAGGCGATGGCCGCCCTGAGGGTTCCAACGACAAGAGCTCTCGCCGCCGTCGCGACCGGAGAAACAGTCTATCGGGATGAAGCCCTTCCCGGCGCTGTTTTCACGCGCGTCGCTTCCAGTCATGTCCGCGTCGGGACTTTCCAGTTTTTCTATGCGCGTGAAGATGTCGCAGGCTTACGAACCCTCGTGGAGTTTGTGATCGACCGTCATTACCCGGAGTTGAAGGAAAGTGAGAATCGTGGTGAAGAACTCCTCAAAGCAGTGATCCGCAGGCAGGCAAGCTTGATCGCCAAGTGGATGCAGTTGGGATTTATTCACGGTGTCATGAATACGGATAACATGACTGTTTCCGGCGAGACGATCGATTTCGGGCCCTGTGCCTTCATGGATGAATTTCATCCCGAAACGGTCTTCAGCTCGATCGACCGTCAGGGTCGTTATGCCTGGATCAATCAACCGGTCGCGGGCAACTGGAACCTCGCCCGTTTTGCGGAAACGCTGTTGCCGCTTTTGGCAGAGGATCGGGACGAAGCCGTGACGATTGCGGAGCGCTGCCTTCACGAATTCGAGGCGATTTTCAATGAGGCCTACTTCAATGGTTTTGCGGATAAGTTAGGGTTGTCCTGGGAGGCTGAGCTGACGCGTCCGTTTATTGAAAAAACGCTCGGTCTCATGGCGGAGTCGAGGGTGGATTTCACGGTGTTTTTCCAAGCGCTGACGGTGTTTTGTCAGAAGGGGATTTCGCCGGCGCTTCCTGAAAGTGAGGACTGGAAGTCGTGGTTGGCGGAGTGGCAGGAGTCGAGAATTGAATCCGCTGACGTTCTTGCGAGGATGAAATTTTCCAATCCTGTGCTGATTCCCCGGAACCATCGAGTTGAGGAAGCGATTCAAGCGGGAATAAAAGGGGACTTTACGATCTTTCATCGACTCGTCGAAGCATTAGCCAATCCCTACGAAGACCGCGAGGAATTCGCCGATCTGAAGTTGCCCCCTGCGAGCAGTGAAAGAGTGACTGCCACCTTTTGCGGAACGTGATTTGAGGAAAGTGGGATGGGTTGCCTAACCCGTCTCTTCACTGCCTTCGCCAAACGGGTTAGGCAACCCGTTCTACTTCATTCCTGCCAGGCTCGATTCGAAACCGATACACCAACAAGAGCAACAATGGCAAAAGCCAGTGCGAGGTGCGCACCATCGTTTCGAACGCCCAGGGGTCGAGGGTCCATCCGGCAATGCCGAAATCAAGATGAGCAACCACTCGCGCTGCTGCCGTGGTCGCCCCCCAGAGCACTAGATACAACAGCGAAATTATCCTCGTCGGTCGGAAGAATATCCCAATCGCAAAGACAATATCGAGCCAGCCGGCGATCGCGAGAAAGATCAAGGCAGTGTCCTGACTGATACCCAATATTCCCATCGTCATATTCTGATACGAAAGCGGGACGGGATGAATTCCGGCAGCATAACATCCGTGCCCGATGAAGGTCATCGCTGCCGCGATACTGACCAAAAGGCTCCAGCGCTTCATCGAGGGATTCTTTCCCGTCACATAAAACAGCGCTACCGGGGCGATCATCTGCAGGGCATGTTCAATCGCCATTCCGAAGTCGTAGTCGGAACCAACCCATCGCGCGAAGCTGTCGATGAGGAGCAGGGCCGCAAGCGGCCAGAGTAACCAACGGGTCCACGGGCAGCAGGTCTTTCCGATGACCCAGGGAAGAATGCCGCCGACGATCAAGAGAATCCCGAAGACCATGAGGCCCTGATTGATCCATGGATCCGAAGCGAGCGCAAAATCGGCCCAGGTCAGATCGGTCGTCTTTTCAAGTAGATCAGACCACCAGTCCTCATGCCAGAAGAGGCCGCGAATCGGACTGTCCCACCGCCAGGTCAACCAGCCCCGCGCGATGAGGGTCAGGCTCACGCAGAGCTTCAGAAGAAAAAGCCAACGTTGATAACTCATCAGGTCAATCGACGGGGACTTCTTCGCTTAGTCTGCCTTGATCGTCAGGACGGTGCCGCTTCCAGGTTCCCAAAGGGTGATTCCCTCAGGATTTTCGAAAGGCTCTTCAGGCGAAACGGGTTTCACCTTGGAAGGGTTTAGAATCTTCACGGTTTTCACTTCGATCTTTTCCGGGGAAACCTGAATCCAGTCGAAACCGTTGAAAGAACCGGAGGCAAGGGTCCACGGTTTGTTGTCATCATTGGCGCGGAGCGGGGCACCCCAGCAACCTTCGCCGATATAGACGGTGGCTTTCGGGTCATCGGGGGCGGCGACGAATCCTTCGTGCCCATCGGATGAAGGCTTGAGCGCGACGGTCCGTTTCATGACATGCGAGTCAGACTCAAGCGCGAGGTCGAGTCCGTGCTCGTAGAAATTATCCGCCCATTGCATCGGATTCGTTCCCTCGCTTTTTGCGCTGACGTGCGGTCGCATCGGTTTGTGATAACCGGCGACGAGGTGCGTGGTGGAGCCGGAGTATTTTTTCAACTGTTCGTCCAACCATTCCTCCTGCTTTCCACTGGCGGGGATTTCACTGTTGAGGGTGAGATAGCGAAAAAGATCGCCACCAATAGAAAAGCCGAAATAGGCATCTTTCGGAGTGTTGAAATAGGAGGGGATAGTTTCGGGTCGCTTCTCGTGATTGCCGCGATGCGCGACGATGGGAATGAGGAATCCATCGTCCGAAGTGGTGTGCTGCCAGTCATCGAGCCACTCATCCCATTCGAGCGCATCGTCTTTGTTGATCATGTCGCCGGTGAAAGCAACAAAGAGGGGGCGCAACTTTTCGACCATCATGTTGGCCGCGATCCTGACATCGCGAAAATTTCGGGAATCACCTCCGGCGATGAAAGTGAAAGGCTGCGGCGTTGCAGGAGCGGTTTGAAATTGAAACCGCGAACTCGTTCCGTGTTCGTCGGAAATCACGAGGTAGTAGCGGGTGTCAGGTTTCAGACCTTCAAGCTTCGCGAAGCAGTTCGTGAAGCCATCGTATTTTTTCACGCGAGTCGCGGCGAGCGACTCAGGGTAGGCCCCGGCGTCGCGCCCGTGATCGGTTTCTCCCCAGTGGACAGTGCCGGGATCTCCCGATTTCTGATTCCACCCCATCGTGACACGCGTGGTCGGGGAGGTTGTCCAGATGAGTCGATATTTATCGGTCTTCGAAGCGGTAGGCTGCTTTTCCCCGTCCTGCGAGTGGAGGTCGAAGACGTTAAGGGAAAGGCTGAAAAGGATCGCGGCAAAGGCCGACTTTCTGAGAAACTGCATGGTCCATTATATGGACTTCACGCGGAGAAGAGTCGATGAAAAATCGGCACGGTTCAACGTGATCTTCGGAGCTTGCTTTTCCGGAGGGCGCTAATGATTTTCGACGACCTTTTCGAGAGTCGACTCCATCGATTCCGGGAGGCCGTAGGCAGGAAGTTCTTCACGGAAGACATTCCAGTCGCGTTCCATCCCCGAGCCGAGGAAGGCATTGAGACGGGTCGCCACCGCCGAATCGCCGAGGGATTTTTCATCGGCATAGGTTTCCTCAAGAAAGGCGCGGAGGTCGTGGTAGCGAGTCAGGTAGTAGTTCTGATGGTAGCGCTCCGCGTAGGTGAATTCGGTCATCGCCTCAAGATCAGTCTTGATTGATTCGACGCCGACACCGTGACGTTTGGCCTCTGTGCGAAACGACGCTTCAGCGACTTCCTTTTGCGTATCGGAGCGATAGAAGAGGACGTGGCGATACTGAGTCGACGGGTTGTTGCGAAGGCTGTGATGACTTTCCCAAAAATAGGAAAGGATCTTTTCATAGCTCACGAGATCAGGGTCGAAGTCGATCGAGATCGCTTCGGTGTGATCGGCAATCGATCGGTAAGTCGGCCCCGGAGTCTTACCCCCGCAATAACCCACGCGTGTTCTTAGTATTCCTGGAAGGCTTCCGAACTCGGAATCCGGCCCCCAAAATCAGCCCACGCCAAAAGTGGCGGTTTCGTAGGCGCGCTTCGACGCCGTTTTGTCGAAGGGGAGTTGCCAGGCGGAGAGTGTGCCGTCTTCAATCGCGAGAGGACCGGCCTGGGTTCTAGAGGAGTTAAACATCGTCTTTCGGATTCTACTCAAGGAGCTTACGAAAGTCCCATTCACCCAGAGGCCCCCGATTGAGTTCTCTTTTGACAGGATCGAGGCCCTTGATGATGAGATTAAAAATATCGGTTACGACCACTTTCTGACTGCCGTAGTAGCCATGTCCAAGCATGCTCGTGTCGATACCGGAAGCGTTGACCGTGTCCATCCCGCTCATGACCAACAAGGACGCTCCTGAAAGGCCGAGTCGGGAGTTTCCGTGAATACTTTGCGAGAGCTTGAGTGCAGTGTCATCCGACGAGGCATACATCGTCAGTTTGTCCGTTGCGGTTGCGAGCTTGGGAAGGATCTGATCCTTAAAAATATCGGCATCAATGTCAGGGGCCGCGAGGATGACATTATTGAGGTCGAGATCAAACCCTTCGTCCTTGGCATTGGCGAGCGCATAGCTCAGAACTCTCGTTCCCATGCTGTGAGCGATAATGTGAATTTTATCAATTTCGGTTTTCTCCTGCAGGTCCATCAGGAACTGAGTGAGGTGTGGCACCGACCATTCGGCGTTCGCTTCATCGACCGTGTAAGCCGTGAGCGAGGCTTGTGAAGGCCAACTGTAAGTGATCGCGACACCGCCGAAGTCGAGGTCGAAAGCAATTTGCCCGGTGCGGAGCACCGCGTCATCGAAAGCGACATTGAATCCGTGGATAAAGAGGAGTGCTTCGTTTTTCGGGCGCTCATTGGCCGTGGAATCGACGGTGTCGAAAAAGGTGTCTCCATCCATTTTGTCGAGTTCAAGAATCACGACATGTTTTTTCGGATCCTCTGAAAATTCCAATTTATACCACTTAGGACGCTCGACGACGCCGATCTGGTGATGCAGGGGTATCGAAACAGTCGTCTTTCCGTATTCCATGGGGCCTTCGCGATTCCGCTCGCCTCCGTAATTATCGTTGCTCCCTTCAGAATCGATGGCCTTGCGGCTCGTGCTGTAAAAGACATCGACGGTGTGAAACTCTTTCGATTCAGGTTCTTCCTTCACTGCGGTAGTCGTTCCCATCCCCCGTGTCTGGAGGTTGAATCCGCCGTTGCCGTCGGGATTCGTTGTGACCACAGGAGGATCGATGATCGGGACGACGGGTTCGACCGGAGCAGGTGGAATCGGCTTTTTGATGGGCGGCGCCGACTCAGGCGGGACGGGAGGAGTAACGGCGATGACGGGAGGTGCTGGCACTGGCTCGATGGGTGCCGGAGCCGGAGGGGCTGGCTCGACGGCGACCGGGGGTGATATCTCTTCAATCGCTTCGTCGGTGCCTTCTTCCATCGCCGGTGGAGCGCCGCAACTGACGCAGAGGAGCATGCTCACGGCGAGAACGGAGACACTAAGGGATTGCCTTCCTGATTCCCTGATTCGATTCCAAACGGAGATGACGGCTAGTTTCATGAGAGTGCGGTGGCTTCATTTAAGGCAACCATCGTTGAGGCATTTTTGCAATCAACAAACGGGCCATGAGAGCGACGAGCGGGAGAGAAAATTCATTCGGAATTTCCTATCTGATTTCTACAAATTCGTGCCTGAATTCTCTTTGGTCGTGGATTGCCTTTTTATTCGGCTGTGGCGAGAATTATCGTCATGGTCTCTCGGCTTTCCTATTTCACGCTCAGTTTGCTCGTGTCCCTTATTTCAGGATTCGGGGAAGAATCGAAGTCAGGTGAGCAGCCTAACGTTTTGTTACTGTTGGTGGATGATTTGAAACCGGCCCTCGGATGCTACGGTGATGAGACCGCCTTGACGCCGCACCTCGATGCCCTCGCGGCGAGGGGGATGAGGTTCGATGCCGCCTATTGCAATCAAGCGGTCTGTGCGCCCTCCCGGTTTACTCTCATGTTAGGATCGCATTCGACTGCGACTGGTCTTTATGGATTGGGAAGCGCTCTTCGTGATGTCCTGCCGGACGCGGTCACGATGCCGCAGTATTTCGCTCAACACGGCTATCGCACTGAGTCGCTTGGGAAAATTTTTCACATTGGCCATGGCAACGAAGGCGACCCTGATTCGTTTTCAGTTCCGCATTTCAAAGAGAAGGTCATCGAGTATCTCGATCCGGCGAGCACGCCGGGCGGCCAACTTACGCGCGAGGAGGCGATGTTCACCAATGCGAAAACGACGAACCCTGATCTCGGCGATTACAATGATCTGCCTCGCGGGGCCGCCTATGAGTCCCCCGAGGTGGACGACGATGCCTACGCCGACGGACGTGTTGCGAAGGAGACGATCAGGAGGCTCGCCGCCGCAAAGGCCCATCGCGAGGCAGATGGGACGCCCTTTTTCATCTCGGCTGGATTTGCCCGTCCTCATCTTCCCTTTTCCGCCCCGAAAAAATACTGGGATCTCTATAATCCTGACAAGTTGCCCATGCCTGAGGAAGAGGATCACCCAAAAGGCTCGCCGACCATCGCCCACAAGCGGGGGGGAGAGATCCGGAACTACTTTCCGGTCCCCGACAAAGGAGACCCCGCGATGATTTCCGACGAAGTGAAGCGCAATCTCATCCACGGCTACTATGCGAGCACGAGCTACGTCGATGCTCAGATCGGCCGGGTCATCGATGGGCTTGATGATCTCGGGTTGAGTGAAAATACGATCATCGTTCTCTGGGGCGACCACGGATTTCATCTCGGCGACCTCGGGATTTGGACGAAACACACCAACTACGAGCAGGCAACGCGGATTCCTATTCTGATCACCGTGCCCGGGGTCACGAAGCCGGGAAGTGCGACGGCGCAGCTTACCGAGAGCGTGGATCTTTTCCCGACGCTGGCGGAACTCGCGGGGTTGCCCCGGCCGACGGGAACTCAGCCGATCAATGGTCTCAGCCTCGTGCCGGTTCTGAAAGATCCCGCCGCGAGGGTGCGGGATCATGCTTTTCACGCCTACCCGAAGTCTAGAATGGGCCGGGCGATCCGGACGGATCGCTATCGCTTCGTGGAATGGAAAAAGCCGGGGGCCGATCCGGAGACAGCGAAATATGAACTCTACGACTACACTGACTCCGGTATTGAGCGGGTCAATCTCGCCGATAAGGAACCCGGGAAGCTGGCGGAAATGAAAGCGATTCTCGCACGGTATCCGGAAGCGGTAGGTCAAGGTCCGAAGGTTGCCCCGGTTGCGAAACCAAAGGCCGCCGACGCGATCAAGAGCGAAGATTACGCGCCGCGAATCGCGAATGAGCCGTTGAAGATCCATGTCGAAGTGCGACCGAAACAAGCTCAGCCGCAGGGCGTCGCTCTCGCGCAGGGTGGTCGGGAAAACGGCTATGCCCTGCACTTCGTCGAAGGCCGTCCCGTTTTCGACGTTCGGATCGAAGGCAAGGTGACGCGACTGATGGGACCGGATTCGCTCAGAGGAATTATCCGTCTCGATGCAGTTCTCGACCGGGAGATTATGTCCCTTTCCATCAATGGGGCCGTACCGATCGTGAAACCATCGCCCGGCCTCATTCCGAGCCAGCCCCAGGACGGTCTTTCCGTCGGCCTCGACCGTCGTTCCGCCGCCGGAGACTATGAGGCACCGAATCCACTCACCGTCATGATTTCCAACACCCGGGTCGAGGCTGGCGGGAATCCCCCGGAGGTTGCCAACGCGATGAGTGCTGAGGAAATTCGAGAAGGCTTTGCCGCGCATGACCGCGCTCTTTTTGTGAAAGAAGGTTGGATTCGTGACCCCTATTTGATCACGGGTCCGGACGGATGGATGTATCTCACCGGGACATCGCCGCTGCCGGATGATCCAAGGGAAAAGACCGATCCTTACAACACCGGACTTGGCGATGAATCCATTGTCGGCTGGAAAGCCAATGTCTGGCGGAGCAAAGATTTCGGGGCCTGGGAGGATCTGAAATCACCCTTCACGCTCAAAGACGGCATCTGGTATGAGGCGAAGCGCAACGCCTTTGAGGAAACCCCGGAACCTCTCTGGTTTCTCTGGGCGCCTGAGTTGCACTGGATCGATGCGATGGAAAAATGGGCGATGGTTCACACCAGTCCAACCCCGGTCGCAGGGGCGAATTTGTCACTCAGCGCCGGTCCCGAAGTGGCCGGTCCGTGGACGAATCCGATGGGACCTTCGATTCAGAAAAAGCACGACCCCTCACTTTTCAAAGACGATGACGGAAGCTGGTGGATGATCTGGGGCGCGACAAAAATCGCGAAACTGAAGCCTGACTTTTCCGGGTTCGCCGGGAAAGAAATCGCGATCTCGCCCGGCGGCGAGACTAAGTCGATGGGACACGAAGGGTGCCTCATTATGAAAATCGAGGGCAAGTATGTCCTCTTCGGGACCGGATGGTCGACCGGGGAAATGCGGCGAGGGAGCTACAATCTTTACTACGCCGTCGCTGATGAAATCACGGGTCCTTACGGAGAGCGAAAATTTGCGGGACGTTTTCTCGGACACGGCACGCCCTTTCAAGATACTGAAGGTCGCTGGTGGTGCACCGCTTTTTACAACGCGAATGTTCCGCCGCTGAATCGTGTCGGTATCGAAGGTCGCGACCTGAGCGACACCGCGCAGACGATCAATCAACGAGGGACCACCATCGTGCCGTTGGAAGTGCGTTTGTTAGACGGCGGGGAACTTTTCATCCGCGCGAAAGATCCTTCGTATGCCACGGTGGGTCCGGACGAGGCTCAGGATTTTGAGCGGTGAAGGAGTGTTAGTTTCACGAGAAACGAGGGGACGAGGACGGTCGACGCGAAACCAATCAGTCCTCCACCAAGGGCAGGAGCTATGCTTTGTGGAACTCCGATTCGAAAAATAAGTGAGCGGAACGTGTAGGCGAGAAGCATCAGGATGATCATCCCGGAGGCAGCAACCGCCAGTTTTCTCCAGCCTGCGGGTGACACGAAGCCGACAAACTGTGGCTCAACTTTTCGACCGATCATCCAGGAAAGAAAAAACCCAGTCACAAGCACCATCTTTCCTGTCGCGTCGCCGTGAGGCCAGAGGAAGATCAGGATTACCGGGAAAAGAGACAGTGCGAGCCAGGGCAATCTCCCGCAACAGCAATTGGGATGGCATCGCTTCCAACAGATCAAAGCGGTGAGAAGAAGCCCGCCGATGAGGATGCCTCCGAGGATATCCTCGAGATCGTGGACTCCGAGATAAAGTCGACTCAAGGTGATCCCCGGAATCATGATCGCCGCGACAATGAGGACCCACCGCCTGCGAGTCTCGATGGCAAGGGCTCCCCAGAAGACGATCGCCATGAGAGTGTGGCCACTGGGGAGGCCGTAGCTTTCAGGTCTTAGACCGGCGACGGCCACCTCGACCGGGGGGCGCGGATCCTGAAAGAGGTCTTTAAAGAAAAGTGTCAGGATACCCGCCAGCAGAGTGAGGACGGCAACGCGGTTTGCTTTGTCCTTATCCCAGCACCAATAGAGAAGCGGGAGTGTAAGAAAGAAGAACTCGGTGAAGCCGAGGATCGTGAATGCTTTAAAAATGGGAGTCAGTGCCTCGTGCCGGAGCGGCAGGACCCATTCCATGTCGTGTAAAATTGAAGCAATCATCTCTCGTGACAGAAGCAGTGGATTCCTGCGGCGTCCGCCGGTAGAGTGGCCGCTTATGAAGCTTCGACAAAACCAGCTCTGGAAGCAGGGCGACCAGTTCTACCGTATCGTTCACTTGGAACGCCTTTCGGTCGACTATAAAACCGTCGATCAGATGGATCCGGAGGCGGGGGAGCATCACTCCGTCACCAAGAAAGAGTTCTGTCGTCTTATCAAAGGAGCCGAAGAAGTCGTCGATCCGCAGAAATACGGAATGTGAGCGCCCGCGGCGGCGGCTACTTCGCGTAGCCGTTCGCAGCGGTGCCGTCTTCATTCAAATTTCCGCTCACCCAGAGGAGTCCACGTGTCACCAGGTCGAGATAGCGGTCATCGGCGACCGTTTCGTTAAAGTGCCCCAGCGTCGTGCTGAAGATTTTCGTTTCCTTTGGACCGTAAATGTTGGTCCACGCGACGACAGCGCTGGCCTCTTTACCGGCCGCGTTCGGATCTGCCTGCTTTCCCTTTTTTGGTTTTGGAAACTGAATCTGCTTCCCGGAAACGAGTGGGTGAGCGGTGTCGAAGGTCTTGAGATTGTTGTAGAGCTCCTCATCGATCGTTGTCCAGTCCTGCATGCCGATGGTGATGGGGTGCACTTTGTCAGGAAAGGTGAGATCGATCGGCGCTTTCGGGCCGTGGCTTGAAGATTGAATTCCGATCATTTCATACCAACCCGCATTGTCTGCTCCGTCTGCGACGGGCTCCTTAAACATGCCCCAGCGATAGCTGTGCATCGCACAGTGGATATTGACCGCAGGAACGCCATCGAAGTGTGCTTTGAGAATCCGCCCGACATAGGCAGGATCAGTCACATTGGCGGAACACTCGTCGTGGAGGACAATGTCGAAACCTTCGGCCCAGTCGTCATTCTCGTAGATCGGAAATCTGGCTTCGGTAGAAGTGTCTTCCGTGTATTCGACCACCACATTCGCATGGATTCGTGATTCGATCCCCGCTTCGAGGATAGTCTTCTGCATCGCATAGTCATGACAACAGCCACCGATGACGAGGAGAATCCGGAGGGGCTTCTTCTCTGAATTCTCATCAGCCTGAGCGAACCAGAAGCAGCTCAGGCCCACACTGATGGCGAGGAATAGGGGAAGTAGTTTCTTCATGAGTAAAAACGAAAAACCTCCCTGGGTTCGATCATTCGGACCCGGCGGGAAGTTCCGCGAAAAACGAGAATGAACTATTGAGCTGATTCCTGCAACATCGCAAAGAGCTGATCTTTGAGCTCGAGACGCTTCTTTTTCGCTTCAGTCAGGACGATGTCTTCAGGCGTTTCGATATTTTCTTCCATACGGAAGACTTCCTTGTCAGCGGCCTCATACTCTTCCATGAGTTTACGGAAGTGCGCATTGTCCAGTTTGAGCTGATGGATCGCATCATGGTGCTCAGGGAATTCAGTGAGGAGGGGATGGTGGTTTATTGGCATCCCGTAGCAGATCCCGTTTCAGGAGATGAGTCCAACACAAAGAGTCTCCGGATGTCAGAACCGCGCAGCCATTGCCTACTTTCTGAGCACAAATTGCTGAGAAAGAAAAGACGACACAAAAACGGCGCCCGTAAGGCGCCGCGTTCGTGATAAAAATAGTCTCGAAAATTAAATCTCAGCAGGAACCTCGGGCTCGGCTGGAGCAGCAGGGGCGTCTCCCTCCGGAGCAGGGGCTTCAGATCCTGGAGCGGCCGGAGCTTCCGTTGGGACGATCTTGGCTCCGTTGCGAAGCTCGGTGAGAAACGCTTCGATCTTCTCGCCTTTTTCCTTTTCGAAAAGGTTCGTCGCAAGGTCTTCTTTGGCCTCGTCGTAGGTCATCGTTTTTGCATCCTTGCGATCCGTGACCTTAATGATGTGGTATCCGAAATCGGTTTTCACGAGATCTCCGATCGCACCCACTTCCTGTCCGAAGGCTGCTTTCTCGAATTCAGGAACCATCTGACCTGACGAAAATTCTCCGAGGCTACCGCCCTCGGCTTTGCTCGGGCAGTCAGAGTGCGCTCCGGCAATCTCTGCAAAATTTTCTCCTTTTGCTTCGGTGAGTTGCGCCTTGAGGTCTTCAGCAGATTTCTTCTTTTCAGCAAGAGCGGCTTCGTCGGTGATGTCCTGCGTTGAAATGAGGATGTGAGAAGCCGAGACGCTGGCCTCCTGTTTGAACTCGTCCGGATGCTCGTCGTAATAAGTTTTCACGGCGGCTTCCTCCGGCTCGGTGATGTCACCGGTCACTTTATCGAAAAGCTGACGGATCTTAATGTCGTCTCCGATTTGGTTCTTGATTCTCGAAAGATTGACTCCGGCCTGTGCGGCATAGTCTTCGATCTTCACGCCCTCAGGAAGCGTCTTCGCAATTTCGACCATCTTGGCATCGACCTCATCAGGAGAAGCTTCGAAGCCCTCCTTGTTTGCAGCGTTGATGAAAAGCGCTTTTGAAATGAGATCGCCCATCACCATTTGCTGCATCTGATCCTGCACCATCGCAAGTTGCTCGGGTGGCATTTGCTGAAGCTGACGACCGAAGCGGGCCATCATGATTTCGCGGACATCTTCTTCCGTGATCGCGGTGCCATCGACGGTGAGAAGGGTGGGGCTGGCGGCAGCTGGTGCTTCCGCAGCGGCGGGTGCTTCCGCAGCGGCGGGTGCTTCCTCCTGCGCAGTGGCGGGAAGGGCAATGGCAAGGAGGCTGAGCAATGCAAGCGCAGCCGTGAACAGAGTAGTAGGGACTTTCATGATTTAGCAGGTGTCAGGATGAGCGGTGCCCAGCCTGAGATTCATCCGAACCCATCGCAGAGAAACTGGGTTCGGGATGCGGATTTGGAGAGTTTCGGCCCAAATAGAGCGGGCACAACTCCATTCTTTGTCCGTAAAAGCGGAGAAAAATGAGCGACTCGACCCTGTTGGGTCATGCATTCAACAGGGTTGAGTCGACTTCCCGTGAACATTTAACGGAATGAAGCCTCGTGCAGAGATCGTGATTCGTGTCAAAATCACCCTTCCATGAAGTCATTTTTCTGCGCATTCGTCGCTTTCCTCATCAGTTCTTTTTCCAACGCAGCGGAGAAACCGAACATCATTTATATTCTCGCGGACGACCTCGGCGTCGGCGATGTCGGAGCCTACGGGCAGAAACTGCTGAAGACGCCGCGGATCGATCAGCTCGCGGCTGAGGGAATGCGGTTCACGCAGCATTATTCGGGCAGCTCCAGTTGTGCTCCAACCCGCAGCTGTCTCATGACAGGGCAGCATACCGGGCACACACGGGTTCGGAAAAATGGAGACGGTCCGCTCCTGGCGGAGGATGTCACGATTGGTGAAGTGCTACAGGAAGTCGGCTACAAGACGGCCGCGATCGGGAAATGGGGCGTCGGTGATATCGGAACGACGGGGATTCCCTGGGAGCAGGGCTTCGACTATTTCTTTGGCTACTTGAACCAGCGGAATGCGCATCATCATTATCCGCCGTTCCTCTGGCGCAACGATGCCAAGGTGCTCTATCCGGATAACCCTGAATTGCGCACCCATTACAGCCACGATGAATTCACACGCGAGGCCCTGACATTCATCCATGAAAATCAGGAGGAGCCGTTTTTTCTCTACGTGCCCTACACCCTCGTCCATGTCGATCTCGATGTCCCCGCCGACTCGATGCAACCCTGGGAGGGGAAAATCGAAGAAGCCGGTGTCCATGGAACACCGGGGGGACAGCATTATATTTATCAGGAAAAGCCACGCGCTGCTTTTGCAGGGATGGTGTCAAGGTTGGACCGCGATGTCGGCCGCATCGTTGATTTGGTGGATGAGTTAGGGCTCGCAGAGAATACGCTGATTATTTTCAGCAGTGACAACGGACCGACTTCAGCTGGCGGAGCGGATCCGGATTTCTTTGACGGAAACGGCCCTCTTCGAGGGATTAAATTTGAGTTCTATGAAGGCGGAATCCGCTGCCCCATGATTGCCCGCTGGCCCGGGAAAGTGGCCGCCGGATCGGAGACGGATTACGTTTCCGCGCACTGGGATCTGCTCCCGACCGCCGCTGAGTTGACCGGTGCTGCGGCTCCGGAGGGAATTGATGGCATCAGTTTTCTTCCGGTGCTTTTAGGGGAGGCTGAAAATCAAAGCGTTCATGATCACCTCTACTGGGAGGCCGCTGACAAGAAAGGCTGGCAGGCGATTCGTCAGGGTGATTGGAAGGCGCATCGCATTGGCACGCGCACGAAAGGGAAAGAAGTCTTTGAACTCTACGATCTTTCCAGGGACATCGCGGAGGAGAACAATGTCGCTGATCAGAATCCTGAGGTGGTGGAGGCACTCAGTGAACTGATGAATCGCGGGCGAACCGTGCCGGCGAACGACACGCTCTTTCAGGGAAAGTGATCGTGCAAGTCCTGCGTAGGATGGACTGCCAAGTCCGTCTCTCGTCGGCGGAGGAGTCGGAAACGGGTGAGGCAACCCGTTCGACGTGCGGAAAGGGCGCGGTTTGGTTCTCGCTCACGCTCAAACCTACGGGGCGGCAGGTAGCTGCGCGCGTCCCGCCCGCGAACAACTCAATGAAAGCCGATCAGCGGATTTTCTTTTTCTGTTAGGGGAAACTCAATGCGGCGGCCGCCTGCGACGTGCGAGGCAAACACGGCCATCGTCATTGCAACGACGGTGCGTCCGTCCTTTTCGCTGCATTGTGTGAGGCGGTCTTCCTCAATCGCCGCGATGAGATCATGGAGCGCGGCGTGATGACCTCCCACCTGGAGCCGGATGTCAGTGATTGGCTCAGGCTTCCCAATTCCCGCCGAGGTAATCGGCACCCAGTTCGTGGCTTTACTGTCAGGAAGAAAAGGACTGCCGCTTCGGTAATGGGCGAAAGGTTCGCGGTCGGCTCTCAGGTCAATGATTCCCTCCGTCCCGACGAATTGAAGCCCGAAACCGGCGTCGCGTCCGCCGGCATTCTGAATCGAATCAAAGAAAAGCGGGATACCACTCGCCATCTCGTAGCGGGCGTGAACCGCGTTCCCCGCGATGAGTCCGATTCCTTCAGCGCCCTCGATGACATCCTCCGGTGTCGCGAGCCTGCCATCCGCATAAAGGCCGGCGGTGCAGGCGACAGGATCGCCCGCGAAATAGGGGATGAGATTCAGCAAGTGCGAACCAAGAACCCAGAGATCCTGACATCCACCCCGCGCGTCTTCTTTCCCGCGTGCGCGAATTTCGAGAAGAGTTCCGATTTTCCCCTCGTCGATGAGATCCCGGACGACGGGGAGGACGGGGTGATAGCGGTTCCGATGAGCAATCGCGAGTTTCGTCCCGTGAGTTTGACAGGCGGCGACGACGGCGTCGGCTTCTTTGAGATCGCGGGTAAATGGCTTTTCGATATAAATGCCATGTGCTCCGGCTTCCGCGGCGGCGATCGCCATCTCCGCATGTTGATCGACATGACGGGGGGCCACCGCGACGAGGTCGGGCGAGGTTTCTGCGAGCATCTTCCGGTAGTCGGCAAAACCCGCTTCAGGCGCGAGTTTCAGCTTTGCGACTGCCTTCTCCAGCCCCTCTTCGACCGGGTCGGAAACCGCGACCACTTCGGTGCCGGGGAAATCGAGCCAGACGGTGTCGAGGCCATGCCCGAAGTCACCGCGGCCGGTGTGACCGATTACGGCGACGCGCCATGGGTTCTCTGCGGCACGAAGGAGAGGGGCGACCGCGCCGGCGGTAGAAGCGGCGATGATCGCCTGCAGATGTTCGCGTCGGGTCATGGCAGTATTTTGATGCGAAGGTTGCGGAAGGCGACCTGACATCCCTTGCCGTGATCCTGCAGGGCAATGAGGCCGTGGGTGCGCCCCATCCCGAGGTCGCCGTCGATCAGCGTGGCGAAGACCTTGCCATTGATCTTTTGAGTCAGGGTCTGCCCATCGGCGATGATCTCCATCGTGTTCCACTCGCTTTCATTATACAGCGACTGAAGTTCCGCCGTGTCCGCGACCTGCGTGACGGTTCTTTCGCCTGCGGTTGAAATTTCGGCAGCTTGCCCTGCCGTCGTCATGAGGTGGCGGGCTTCCTTCGTCGGGTGCTTGCCGTCGAGGAGGGAATGGTGCCAGAGACCCATGACGTCGCGCTGCGCGATCTCGACCTGATACCCAAAGATCTGCCAGTCGCCGAGATCGTCGCTGCGGATTTGCACGCCTGAGTTCCCGGCCTCCCATTTGAAGTCCAGCCTGAGAACGAAATTGGCCGGCTCCGCCTTGCGCCAGATCAGCCAGTTCTTATTCTTCGCCTCTCCCGTGCAGTGGAATTCTCCGTCGATGATCTCCCAGGCACCGGGCTGGGAGTCCCAGTCGGTGAAATCTTTTCCGTTGAAGATCGGTTCGAATCCCGCTTCGTCTGCGGTCAGAATTGCAGTGAAAAAGCAAAGTGTCAGGGTGGTGAGGATGAGTTTCATGGTTGTCGGAGTGAAGTGGCGAGGTCTTGAAAAGAAAAGTTGAGAGCGAGAGAATCGTCAAGACGTTTTGCGCGTTCGAGAAGTTCCGCAGGGGTGGCGGTCGTTTCCTTCTTACAGGCAACGATGATGCGGTTGCCGGTTCCGGGGACGTTGAAGGTAAAAGTCGAGGCGAAGGCTTCTTCAATCGCGGCGAGGTTTTCCTTCGCTCCCGACTCGGCAGGAATGATATTGAAGGCGACGAGGCCGTCGGGAGCGAGATGAGTTTGGAGGGTTGTCAGGAACTCCACGGTTTTGAGGCGTCGCGTTTTTTCTTCCAGCGGGGAATTGGCGGGCGGTTGTAAAAAGGCGTCCATGTAGATCACGTCATAGCTGCCGTGTTCCGCTTCGAGAAAAACGAAGGCGTCTGCGGTGTGGATTTTTACGAGAGGCCCCGGCTGGGTCATGAAATACTCCGCCGCGAGCGAAACGACAACCGGGTCGATCTCAACAGCTTCGACCCGCATCGCCGGAAACGTGAAATTCAGAAACTGGACCATCCCGCCACCGCCCAGCCCGATGATGAGGACGCGGTTCTGCGGGTAGTGAAAAAGAAGCGAACTGAAGAGGCTTTTCGTGTAGCCGAGCTGGTGTTCAGCCGGGGCTTCGATATTGAGCGAGGACTGGCATTGCTCCACTCCGTTCTTATCGACGAAGAGGATGCTTCGAACGGGCCCCTTTTCGCGAATGCGAATTTGAGAAAAGCCTGACTGAACTTCGTGAATTATCGGTCCAAAGCGCTTTTCGATCCGCGGCTTAGTCAGCGGAATGAGAATCACGATCAGCGCCACGAAAGTAAGGACAGTGATGAGAGCAGGGCGGAGAAGTTTCAAAGGGAGATGGGGGAGGGATTGTAGCAGCATGGCTATTTAATCGGGAGAAGAGCCTTTGCGGTAGGGACGAAATCGCGGGTATTTTCGACGGAGTGCGAGAGGTTCGGTCTCCCTTGAAAGTCGTTTTCGCTCTCCAGAAAGGCGGACAAAAGAAAACGTAGCGGAAGCTGTCAAGCTTCCGAAATGGGAGGACTTTTCGGCAGAGGCAGCGCGGTTGGAAGGCTGACGCCGTCCGCTACGGGGTATACTCTGATTCGGAAACGTAGCGGATGCTGTCAAGCTTCCGAAATGGGCGGGCTTTCGGCAGAGGCAGCGCGGTCGGAAGGCTGACGCCGTCCGCTACGGGGTATACTCTGATTCGGAAACGTAGCGGAAGCTGTCAAGCTTCCGAAATGGGAGGACTTTCGGCAGAGGCAGCGCGGTCGGAAGGCTGAAGCCGTCCGCTAAGGGGTATACTCTGATTCGGAAACGTAGCGGAAGCTGTCAAGCTTCCGAAATGGGAGGACTTTTCGGCAGAGGCAGCGCGGTCGGAAGGCTGAAGCCGTCCGCTACATTTTGCGCGGTGCGGCGGTGGCAAATTCCTCGAATGCGGATTGGACAGAGGAAGTGGCGAAAGGCTACCTTGCTCAACTATGAGAGCAACAATCACCTCCCTCGCGACGCTTTTCGCGGGGATTTTCGGTTTCACGACTTCCGCTGCTGCCGCTCCGGAAATCGGAAACAAAGCGCCGAAGTTTTCCCTTAAGGGAAGCGACGGAAAGACCTACTCCACCGCCGATTACAAAGGCAAGCAGGCGATGGTCATTGCCTGGTATCCGAAAGCTTTTACCGGGGGCTGAACGGCCCAGTGTGAGTCACTCCGTGAGAGTGGCAAAGAGATCGCCGCCTTCGATGTCGCCTACTTCACTGCGAGTTGCGATGACGAAGAAACGAACGCAAAATTCGCCGAATCCCTCAAACTTGACTATCCGATCCTGAGCGATCCGGATCGTGAAGTGGCGATGGATTACGGCCTTGTCACAAACGACAAAGGCATGCCGAAACGCTGGACCTTTTACATCGGGAAAGACGGGAAAATTCTTTTCATCGATACCGAGGTGAGCGCACGCAGCCACGGTGCCGACATCGCGGCCAAGCTCGAGGAGCTCGGGGTGGACAAGAAATAACCGGTCACCGGTCGGTCCCCTGAACCTTTTCGAGAAGAGCCCGAAGTTCGGAAACGACTTCGGGTTTTTCATTCCACAAGTTTGTCGTTTCTGACGGATCGTCGGATAAGTGATAGAGCTGTCCTTCCGGGCCGCCGTGTTTCCCGAGATCGATCTCCCGGGGAAAGGTGAAGCCACCGGACCCCCGTTGCGGGATCATTTTCCAGGGACCTTGGCGAATCGCGAAAGCTCCCCAGAGGGAATGGTGTATGGCAAAGCTGCGCACGGATTCCTCCGGCTTTTCGGAGAGGAGAGCGGGGAGAACGTCGAAGCTGTCTTCGCCGGCTCCTTCGGGAAGGTCCGTGCCGACAATCGCCGCGCAAGTCGCGAGGAGATCCGTCAGTTCGATCAATTCGTCGCTCACGGCCCCGGCGGGCGTTTTTCCAGGCCAGCGCACGACGAAGGGGACGCGATGGCCGCCTTCCCAGATATCGGCTTTGGTTCCCCTGAGTTTCATATTGCCCTGATGACTGAATTCTTTCATCGAGGCGCCACGACTGTTCGGGCGGTGAAATTTGACGTCGTCCGCTTCCTGCGGTTCCCAGTAATGGTAAAGACCGCCATTGTCTGAAGTGAAGATCACCAACGTATTGTCCGCGAGTCCGGTCCGGTCGAGGGTCTTAAGAATCGCGCCGAGAAAGGCGTCGGTTTCGATCACAAAATCCCCGTAGTCACCTGCTTCGCTGAGGCCGCGGAATTCTTCGTTCGGCACGACGGGGAGGTGTGGAGAAGTGAGGGGTGCGTAGAGAAAAAACGGGTTGTCAGTTTTTTCCCCCGCCTGATTCTCAATGACGCGGACTGCTTCCCCGGTGAGACGTGGCATCACGCCGTAGATTGAAAAATCAGGTGAACGCATTCCTTCATCGATGACGATGAATTCGGTCCGGATCGCAGGCTGGCGTAGCGTGGGAATAAGGTAGGGCCGGTCGTTCACGAGGTAACAGAAGGGCGGCATGTTGAGCGAGGCGGAGATGCCAAAGTAGGAGTCGAAACCAACCTCGATCGGGCCACCAGTCACGGGAACGCTGTAGTCAACATCATCGCCGGAGCGGGGTGGAGACCGGCGATCAATAGGAACCGCGGGCAGCGGATTGCCATCGAGATCTGTCCAGGTCATGCCGAGGTGCCACTTGCCGACGCAGTGAGTGTCGTAGCCTGCTTCCCGGAGAAAGCCGGGCACGGTGACCTGATCGGGGGTGATGAGAGGAGGATCGATCCCGTCGAGGACCCGTTGTTTCAAGCGTGTCCGCCAGCAATAGCGGCCTGTCAGGATCCCGTAACGTGTCGGGGTGCAGACAGACGAGGGCGTGTGGGCGTCGGTGAAACGCATCCCTTCAGCGGCGAGTCGGTCGACGTGGGGGGTCTGAATGCGCGACTCCGGATTGTAGCAGGAAAGATCACCAATGCCGAGGTCGTCAGCGAGGATGTAGATGACGTTCGGAGGCGCGGGTGCTGCGAAGGTCGCCGTGGCGAGTGGTGAAAGAGCGAAAAGCAGAGCGAGTTTCATCGGGTGAGATTAGAGCGAAATACGAATCGAAGGTAAAGTCTCCGCCGCTCTGATTTGCGTAAGCCGGGCGCTGCCTCTCGCCATCTAACAGGGTTAAGTCATCGACTTAACCCTCTTTGTTCTTCCGGCGTGAACGGGAGCGGGGCCGTGAGCGCTTCCGTTTTGGGGCGGTTTCTTTCTGCGGGGTTTTCCCGGTTGGCTTTTTACCGGAAGGTTCGGAAGTCTTCTTTGCGTTTGGCTTGTTCCGGCTGTTTCGATCCCCGCCGGACTCCGGTTTTCCGCCGCGCCGTGAGCGCTGGCCTTGTTTCGATTGGCTGCGAGGTCTTCGGGATTTCCCGCTTTCACCGGCGAGCTGGAAATCGACTTCCTTTTTGAAGGTGTCAACTTTCTCAACCTGTACCTTGAGCATGTCTCCCAGCTTGATAACCTTTTTCGTTCGTCGGCCAATGACCTGGACCCGCGTTGAATCGAACTCATAGAAGTCGTCTTCGATTCCTGACAAAGGCACAAGCCCGCGCATCCCGAGATCGGGGACGTCGATGAAGAGTCCGAAGTTCCGGATGTCAGTAATCAAGGCTTCGTAGACCTGCGGTGCTTTCGAGGAAAGCTGCTCCTTGAGGTAGGCATACATTTTGACATCTTTGCTGTCGCGTTCGGCATCACTGGAGTTTCGCTCTGTCGTTGAGATGTGCTCGGCGGTTTGCTGGAGAAAGCTGACCGGCATCTTCGTTTTTTCAAAAACGCTGCGGTGGACGATCAAATCAGCGAAACGCCGGATCGGCGAAGTGAAGTGGGCATACTTGTCCTTCGCGAGTCCGTAGTGGCCAAGGGGTTCGACCGCGTAACGAGCGCGCATGAGGGACTTGAGGAATCCAATTTTCAAGGCGGCTCCGATGGCGACGGTGCCGAGGCGCTTGAGGAGTTTCTGGACTTCGACGGTTTTTTCGAGGTTTCCGCAGGGAAGGTTGTGGCTCAGGATCTCTTCCCGATAATCAATCAGTCGCTTTGGGTCGGGGCTTTCATGGACGCGATAGATCGTTGGCTTGCGCATCTTCATGAGACGGCCGGCGACAGCTTCGTTGGCGAGGAGCATGAACTCTTCGATGAGCTGGTGAGACTGGTCGTTGTCGACTTTTTCAATGCGGGCAACCTTGCCTTTGTCATCGAGCCGGATCTTGGTCTCGGGGAAATCGAGGTCGAGCGATCCGGCAGCAAAGCGGCGTGCCCGGATTTTCATGGCGAGCTCTCCGGCTTCGCAGAGCATTGAATCGATATCGTCCTTCGGGCGGTTTCGCTTCAGGACTTCGAAAGCCTGTTCGTAGCTGAAGCGGCGTTTCGAATGAATGACGGCTTCGTGGAAGCGGGTCCGGATCACTTTTCCTTTATCGTCGATGAGGAACTCAACACACTTAGAAAGGCGATCCACCTTTGGTTTGAGCGAACACAGTTCGTTACTGAGCGCCTCAGGGAGCATCGGGATGACGCGATCCACGAGGTAGGTGGAGTTACCGCGGTGTTGCGCCTCTTTATCAAGGGCGCTACCGGGTTTTACATAGTAGGAGACGTCAGCGATGTGAACCCAGAGGGTCCAGCGGTTTCCGCGGGCGGGCTCGAGGTAGAAGGCGTCGTCGAAGTCTCTCGCGTCAGCGGGGTCGATCGTGATGACGTCGTGGTCGCGGCAATCGACCCGTCCTTTAATGTCACTTGCGGTGACGGTGGAGCCGTAGCGTTTCACTTCCTCGAGAACGGCGCGGGGGAACTTCAGGGGAAGGTCGTATTGGCGGAGCACGGCGAGCATGTCGACGCCTTCGGCGGTCGGTGGCCCGAGGACTTCGGTGATGACGCCTTCGGGATTGTGATGGCGTGATTTCCACTCTTTGAGTTCGACGACGACTTTGTCACCGGGGTGGGCGGGACGTCCCGTGTCTTTCGCGGGAGGAACCGTGATGTCCTGCTGAAACCGCGAATCATCGGGGACGACATAGAGGAATTGTTGCCCTTTTTTCAAGGTACCGACGATTTGGGTGCGTCGGCGTTCGAGAATGCGAACGACGGTGCCGGACTGCGGGTCATCGGTTTTGGTCCGCTTGCCTTGAGGTTTCACGTCGAGACGAATGAGGACCCGGTCATCGTTCATCGCGGTGCCGGTCGCGTTTGCGGGGATCGCGATTTCCCCGGCCCCGGCTTCATCCGGCATGAGGAAGCCACGGCCGCCCCGGGTGATTTGAATGCGTCCCGGAACGAGGTCGGCCTCTTTCGGGAGAATGTAGCGATTCCCTTTGATGCGGGCGACCTGGCCGGTGCGCTCCATTTCTTTGAGGGAATCTTGTAACGATTGTTGCTCGTTCGCGGGGAGCTTGAGCTGGGTGAGAAGCTCAGGAATATTGGATGGCAGATATCTTTTTCTGCCGAGTAGTTTCAGGATTTTTTCTTCCATAGAATGACGGCGATGCGTCAGAGGATTAAGGGTCTCCCACCGGATGATCCATGAAGGGAGAGGGGTGAAAACGATGTCTCACGGATTCAGAGCGCAGCGGAGATGGTTCGCCGACTCGATCACAGAAATGATTTTCGATGTGCGAATATCGACGATGTGGTCAAAAATGCAAGGGATGAGGTGCTGAGAGAAATCGTGATCTTGATCCTGCTCCCGATCTTGCTGAGGGGATCAAGATCAGGATTAAGAGTAAGACCAAGAGGGGGAGGCATTCGGAAGGTAACCTCCTTTTTCCTACTCTTTTTTCTTTTCCGATCCGGCGGAGAAAAGGATTAAGGAAGGAAAAAGGGGCTGATCAGATGCTGTTACGCACTCGCGAGGCGGTCTCTCGCCTGCTCCAGTTTTTCACGCGATGCGTTCAACCCGGTGAAGCCTCCGTGCTCGATGCCACAGTAGCCGTTGAAACCGGCGTTGAGGACGATTTTCAGCATCGTGTCATAGTCGAGTTCGGACTGGTTGTTTTCGGCGTCCCAGACGCGGTCTTTGACGGAGACGCCTTTGGCCCAGGGCATCAGTTTTTGAGTGCCTTCGTAGGAGTCGTAGCTTTCGCCATCCTTGATGCGGAAGTTTCCGAAATCGGGGAGGGTTCCGCAGCGATCATGGCCGACGCCTTCCATGACTTCGATAAGCCATTCGGCGTTGCTGGAAAGTCCGCCGTGATTTTCGACGAGGACGTTGATGCCCTGCCCGGAGCCATACTCGGTGACCTGCGAGAGGCCGTCGACAACGAGTTTGACCTGCTCTTCCCACGAGCCGCTGCTGTAGGCATTGACGCGGATCGAGTGGCAGCCGAGAAACTTCGCGGCATCGACCCACTTGTGGTGATTCTTAACTGCCTCGTTTCGCTTCGTCTCGTCGGGGTCACCGATGTTGCCTTCGCGGTCGCACATGATGAGGAGGCTCTTCACGCCGAGGTCGGCGGCGCGTTTTTTCATTTCGCCGAGGTAGGCTTCGTCCTGCGCTTTATCCATGAAGAACTGGTTCACGTATTCGAGCGCCATGATGCCGTGGTCGGAGGCGACTTTGGCGAAATCGAGGTTGTCGATTTTGCCGGACTTCAGCTCAGGGTTGATCGTCCATTGGGCGAGGGAAATTTTGAAAAGCGGTTCGGCGGCGCAGGCGGAGGATCCGGCGAAGGCGAGCGCGCCGGCGGCGAGACCGGCCTGAGAGAGAAATTCACGACGGGAGGTGAGGGATGAATTCATGATGGGGGAAGTGTTGATGAGAATGGCGACGGTGAAAAGGAAATCCGTCTCGGGTGGCATCCCCTTTTTCCGTAGTCAAAAACTGCGGTCATTGTCATTGCAGCAGAGGCGCGCCGACTCTATCAATGCAACGATGAGCGATCTACCGGACAGCTATTTTAAACCGACGGGCGGAAAATTAGGTCAATTGATCTATGAGAATCCGGGGGAAGGGGGAGGGCCTCGTCTCCAGTTTTTTGTCGAGATTGCGTTTGCTCCGTTTGAAATTGATGATGAATCAGTCAGCCCGATTCTGCGCGTCGACAACATCGCGGTTGAGGCGAAGAGTTGGCGTGATCTCGAAAACAGGACTTTCGAATTCCCGTATGCGCCGAGGCCGGGTTCGGTGGCGGCGGCGGTCTTGCTTTTCGGCGAGCACAATCCTGCGGATGTGACGCGGTTGAATTTCGGATCGGTTGAGGACGGGAAGATTGGGGTCAGTTTTGAGACAGAGGTGGACTTCGAGATCGAGGCGGATCGCGAAGATCTGGAGCAGGTCGAGATGAACTTTGATTTGGCTCTTGCGCTTGAGCCGCTCCGGGTCTCGACTTCGTTGGAAAAACGGAATGCGGGAGACGAGACGGCGATCACGAGCGAGGTGAGCGGGCTCGTCGATCTGAGTTCCTACGGCCCGATTGAAAAAGTGCCGGGCGGGTTTGTTTTTCCGATGGCGTAATCCGTCGGGACATTGAAACCCGGGAGGGCAATCCGTCCTGCTGGCATGGGAGACCGCCACTGCTCACTCGGCGGCGGCTCCAAGAAACACCTCGCTAAGCTGTCCGTTTTCGAAGGTGAAGATCATGCCGCCGTAGAGGGAGCCGACGAGGTGGACGTCTTGATCACCGAAAAAGCCATCTTGCTCTTCGTTGGTCGATTCGTAGGCGCGGTAGGCGGCGAGAACTTCCGCTTTACTCGCTCCAATGCTGATGCCGGCTCTCGTGCTCAGCGTCGACGACTTCGTCATGGTGATGGAAAAGACGGACTTTTCGCCGCCGATTTCGTCAGAGATCATCTCGAAAGAAATCCCTGCCTGAGGGAAGGTCCACGTTTGCACGGCCTGGCCGAAGGCTTCCCATATTTCATCTTCGCCCTTTTGAATGGAGCCGAATCCGTTCTGCGCCGCGAGTTTGAAAACATCACGTTCCGGAGCGCCGATGCGGATCCCGCCGATGCTGCTGTCCTGCATGATGTAGGGGCCGGTCACTTCAATCGTGAAAATCGTGGCCCCTGGGAAATAGCGCGTCGTGAGGTTGTCGTTCGCGTAGTCGCCCGCGGTGTTGTTTTCATTCGTGAGGCGGAAGTAGAGGCCGGAAGGTTGATTCGTGAAGTCGGCATACTCACGGGACTCGATTTCACTCATCATGATTTCCTTGATGCCACCGTAGAGGGATTCGGCGGCGGAGAGTGGGGAGCCCGTCCCGATCCCGTCGGCGGTTTTGTAGCGCGGACTCCAAACCTGGAGGAACTCGATTTTCGCTTCGCCGTTGATGGGTGCTTCGGGATCGTATTCTCCCGCGTTGAGTTCCATGATCGTCTCCCCATTTTCAACGACGGCGACATAGGCGATTCCTTCTCCGTCCGAGCTGCGCTCAAAGGTGGCACCCGGCATGGCCTCGCGAGCCTGGTTGATCGTCATGCCGAGTTCGATGAGGCCGGCGGAGCTGGCGGTGATGAGAAATTGCGAGCTGTTGTTTCCTTTCGCAATGCTTCCTCCGAGTCCGAGGAGGTCGGGGCCGGGAAGGGTCACGGTGAGATATTTTTCAAAGAGGATCGAGTCGGGATCTTTGGGGAGCTCCGCGGTGGTCGCGAGGGTGAAGGTGTCATCCCAGACGGGCAATCCGGGATAGGCGGAAACGATGTAGTCATCCACTCCTTCACCCAGTTCCGGGTGCTGCTTTTTCATCTCACCGCGAACTGCTCTGCGAATTGCTTCAGAGACGGGGATGACATCGGAACACTGATCATAGTCTTTATCAGGTTGGGTGATGTAGACGACGACGGCAGTGTCGAAGCCCCACTTCGTGCTTTCGACGACGAAGAGTCCCCGGCTGTCCTCTTTCCACGATGTCGAAAGGGAGGCGTGATTTTTGGTAAAGTCAGGCGTCGCAAAAAAGGTCGTCCCGAGGGTGGCGATCTGACTGCCGGTGTTGAGATCGATAAGGAAGTTTTCGACCCGGTCGAGATCGAGGTCTGCGGTGTCTTGAAGATCAATCGTCTCATTCTGGATTCCCCAGGCGACTGCATAGCGACCGTCAGGCGAGGTCGTGTCCTCGACGACCACGTAGGGGGCTTCGTTCTGAGCCAGAAGGCCTGAAAAGGTGAAGAGGGATGTAAAGAGCGCAGCAGCGAAGTTGAATTTCATGGTTTGGTAATTCCAAGTCGAATCTCGCATAAGACGCGGGAGAGTCGAACTTAAGCTGCGGGCGTGTCATGTCCTCATTTACGCTGGGTCAATTCGATGGAATGGACATCGATGGCCTCAGGTCCCGCGAGCTCTTCTGCTGACAGTGTCAGGGTGTTGACCCCGCTGAGGAGTGTGATCGTTCCGAGATTTAATGATTTAAAGTCTTTTACGAAATAATGAGACTCGGCGACGCGCTCCTTCGATTTATCGTAAAGCGGCGGATCGAAGGCTTCGGTGATTACTGATTGCACCGATGAGCCTTCGCGATCAGCGAGCCGGATTTTGACGCCGAGATCCTCGTTGCGGCAGGTGTAGTTCAGGGTCACAGCAAACTCAGCCCGCTCTGCGACTTCAATCTCCCAGGTGATGTAACCAGCCTCCGAGGTCCAGTTTTCAAAGAAGGAATTGTTGGGCGCTTTCGAGCTGCGCTGGACATCGCCGTGCGGGACGCCGTCGCGGGCGGGGAGGGTGGTATGCTCGTGATAGCCAACCGTGAAGGGACGATTGGTATTGTTCTCTGACAAAGTTTTGGCCTCGGCCCGGAAGGATGCGGCGGCAGCGCTCAGGCTGGTGGTGATGTCAGGGTGCTCAGTCGAGACATCGAATTCCTGCCCACGATCTGATTCGATCTCGAAGAGCCTTCCCGCATCGTCGAGTCGAAAGCGCTGGTTTCGGACGCTGAGTTTTTTCCGATAGAAGTTAAAGAGGATGCGGTCTTCCCATTCAGTCACATCTCCGGAGAGCAGCGGGACGAGGCTTTTCCCGTCGAGCGGTTTGGGGGGAGCTGCGGAGAGACTCGACAGTTCCATCAGTGTCGGGAGAATGTCGATCGCTCCGGCGATTTCCGCGATCTTTTGACCGGCGGGAATCTTCTCCGGGTAGCGCATGAAGAAGGCGGTGCGGAGGCCTCCTTCATCGACGCTGCCTTTTTTCCCTTTCATGCCGCCATTCCAGCGGAAAGAGTTGGGGCCGTTGTCGGAGAAAAAGATGACGATGGTGTCGTCTTTCAGGTGGCGGGATTCGAGCGCTTCGAGAACGCGGCCGACGTTGTCGTCGATATTTTCACACATCGCGAGAGCGGCTCGGGTCATCATGATATCCTCTTTCGCCGTTTCGCGATATTTCATGGCGGGATCGAGATCAGCGAAACGATCATAGAAGTCGTCGTCGATCATCATCGGGGAATGCGGCGTGTTGTAGGGCAGGTAGCAAAAGAAGGGCTCGTCACGGTTTGCGTCGATGAACGCGATCGCACGATCCGTGAGGTCGTCGACGAGGTAGCCGTTCCCGCGGACTGTCTTGCGGTTGTGATCGAGTGGCGGGCTGAAGTAGTGGCCCCAGTGTCCCGAGGTGAAGCCGTAGAATTCATCGAAGCCGCGGTCGTTCGGGTGGTAGGGAGCCTGGGTTCCGTTGTGCCATTTCCCGAAAGCTCCCGTGGCGTAGCCGGCGGTCTTGAGAAAATCGGCGAGGGTGGTTTCGTCAGGATTGATTCGCTCGGTGCCTTCGCTGACGCCACTGACTCCGGTGCGCGGGTGGTAGCGACCGGTCAGGAATTCGGCACGGGTCGGCGCGCAGACGGCGCAGACGTAGAAGTTTTCGAACGACGCGCCGTCACGGGCGAGCGAGTCGATGTTCGGGGTTTTCAGATTCGTATTCCCATGGGCACTGAGATCGCCCCAGCCCTGATCGTCGGTCAGAAAAATGACAATGTTAGGAGGCCTCTCCCCGGCGGGAGCGGAGATGAAGGCGAGAAGAAGGAGGGGAATCAATCGGAGCATGGGAAGGGTTTTTGGGTCTTTCAACCCTGTTAGGTCAGTGACTCAACAGGGTTACTTTTTGATTTCACGATGGTGTTGGAGGAGCCAGGCGAGGGTCTGAGGATCCTTGAATGTATCGGTCCAGACGTCGTGGCCGGCTTCGGGGAGCAGGGTCAGGGTGACGTCTCCGCCATTCTTTTCCATCGCGGCGGCCATCTCAATCGATTCTGAAACGGGGATGGAAGTGTCTTTCTCGCCGTGAATGATCCAGGTGGGGAGATCGCCGAGCCAGTTCGCGTAGGGTGCGGGGGCCGCTCCGCAAAGCACTAAGAGAGCCGCAAAGCGATCCGGGTTTTCCATCGCGAGACGATAGGCTCCGTAGCCACCGCGACTCATCCCAGCGAGGTAGAGGCGGGTGGGATCGAACTCCATTTCGTCCGCGAGCGCGTCGAGAAAGCGGGCGAGACGATCTTCATCCCAGAATCTTTTTGCATCGGGATTCAGCGGTGAAACGACGATCATGGGAAAGTCGCGTCCCTCTTCGATCTCAAAGGGTGGGCCGTGGGTTTTGACCGCGTCGAGGTCGTCGCCACTCTCGCCGCCGCCGTGGAGAAAGAGCAGCAAAGGCGGCGGAGTCTCGGAATGCTCTCCCGGCGTGTAGCGGAGATAATCGACGGTCTCGCCCGTCGGGAGAGTCAACTGAAGAGCTGCCTGCCGGGATTCGCCGAACGCGCTCAAAGCGGTCGCGAGAATGAAGGAGATAATCAGTAATGGTTTCATGGATCGTTTCTCGATTCGATCCAGGAGGGATCGTAGGTGGCTCCGGCGGAAACCTGAATCATGGAAACCCGAATCGTCGTTGGAAAAAATTTGCTCAAGTCGGGCCGGAGGTGGGCGTGGGATTTGCCGCCGCCCTCGCCTTTGATGACGAGTGACATTTGTTTGATTCCCTGCTCCCAGACGACGGATTCGTTGTGCCAAAATTCGGTCATCTTGACGCTCTTTTCGTAGACGCCCTCTTTGGTATACATCGGCGTATTCGTGCAGCCGTAGCTTTGATCCCGACCCTGATTCGCGATGTAGCACAGGCTCCAGTTTGTCGGCTCATCGCCGTCCGGTTTCTCAAGAACTTCGATGCGGACATGGACGGTGCCGTTTCGATAGTCGATCGGAGCGGTCCAGTCTTTCGGCATCAGTTCGCTGAGTTCATCGGCGTTGACGAAGAGATGCGACTTGGTCGGGACGGCGTCTTTTTCTTCGAAGGTGAAAGTCTTGTCAAAGAGCACGAACTGATCCGCAAAGGCAGTGGATGAGATTGTCAGAACGGAGAGGAGTGTGAGCGTTTTATACATGTCAGGTTAATCTTCGGGAGTCGGAAACGGAGGAAAGCCCTCGGCAAAGATGACGCAAGTGACGCCGACGGGTTCCGGGATATTACAGCTTTCCCAGGTTTTTCCGCCGTCCCGCGAGAGCTTCAGATCCTCAGTGTATTTCCAGTAAGTCTCGAATGAGTAGCAGAGATCGGGCCGCAGTGTCGCGATCGTGCCGGGGAGGGTCGCGTCTTTCACGAGCGTCCACTTTTTTCCATCGGATGACTCCCACGCTTCAGGGCCTCTCGAATTCAGAAGATAGCGCTCCCCGTCAAAGCAAAGGCTTTCGAGGCGGACCTTCTCAGGAATCTCAGGAGTGACGTTCGTCCAGGTAATCCCGTCCTCCGAGTAGTGAATCGTATTGTCGCCGCGAACGACGAACCCATTCCCGTCCGTCTCGATATGGAGTCGTGATTGAGGTTCGATCCGTTCTGCATAGGTCCAGTTCTTGAAGTCTTTCGTCGAAACAATGAGGCAGTTGTCGCCCGCCCCGACGAAGGTGCCGTTCGCGTGTTTCCATTTCCGGATGTTGGATTTGATCGGCTCTACGCCCAGTTTCTCCGCTTCCTCCGCCATGAATTCACGCAGCTTGCCGTCACCGATGAGTTTCCAGGCAAGTCCGTCGGTCGAGGCGGCGACCTTGGCGCTTTCGCCGAAGGCGAGGAAACGTCCTTCGACAAAAATCACCCCGCTGAGGACTCCGATGTTGAATGGATTTTTCTCCCAATCGACTCCGTTGCTTGTCGTGAAAATGTTCGACTTCGAGAATCCGCCGACGACAACGCAGGCACCATTTCCCACCGCGATATCTTTGAGGTCGTTTTGATCGTGGGCCGGTTTGTCGATGAAATGATGATTCGTCCAAGTGACGCCATCGAGCGAGGATAGGCGGTGTCCGCCGTTGCCCGCCGCGATGTAGATGCCTTCGCGCTCCGCGGCATTGAGGCTGAAGATGAAAAAGAGAAGCCCGAGGGGAAGAAGTCGCCGCTGCATGATGGCGTCGAGTTTACCCTGAGATGAGAAAATTTTTCAACGGAATCCGGCGGATTCGTGGTGGATTTGCGGTCGGCCCTCGTCTTTCGTTTCTCAGGATATGGAGTCAGTCAGCGCAAAGCCAAAAATCGCGATCACAATGGGTGATCCCGCCGGGGTCGGTCCGGAGATCTGCCTCGACCTGCTTTCCAATCCGGCAGTGCGCGAGTTTTGTGTGCCGGTCGTGATTGGTGATTTTGCGATCCTCACGCAATGCGCGGAGGTGACGGGCAAAGTGCTGCCTCCGGAGCCGATCACTGAGTCTGATCTCGCGTCGCTCGCTGGCCCGGCGGTGCTGGATCCTGCGGTTTTCAATGCGGAAGGCTTCGTCCCGGCCACCATCAGCGCCGCGACGGGGAAGGCGGCCTACGGGTTTATCATTCGATCCATTGAGCTGGCTTTGGGGGGAGTGATCGACGGAGTCGCGACGGCACCGATCAACAAAGAGGCGCTCCATCTCGCCGGTGTGAAAGAGCCGGGGCACACCGAGATTTTCGCGAACGAGACGGGGACCGAAAAATTCTGCATGATGATGACCTCCGAGATCATCACCTGCAGCCTTGTCACGGTGCACGTCGGCTATCACGAAGTGCCGGCGCTGCTCACCTCGGAACGCATCGCCGAAGTGATCGAGCTGACCCGCGCCGCGATGACGCGCATCCGGGGGCGTGAGCCGAAGATGGTCGTCTGCGGTTTGAACCCACATGCCGGTGAAAGCGGGCTGTTTGGAAATCGCGAGGAGGAAACGATCATCGTCCCCGCGATAGAAATAGCCCGCGAGGCCGGTGCCAAGCTCGTCGGTCCGCTACCACCGGACACGTCGTTCCTCGATTGGCGCCGCGCGGAAACGGACGCCTACATTTGCATGTATCACGACCAGGGTTTGATCCCGCTAAAGGCGCTCGCTTTCGATGAAGCGATCAATGTGACCCTCGGTCTCCCCATTGTCCGGACCTCGGTCGATCACGGCACCGCGCTCGATATTGCGTGGCAGGGGAAAGCGAATCCCGGGAGTCTCGTCGAAGCGGTTCGTCTCGCCGCGCGGTTGGCGCGGGCTTAATCATCCTCGTGGGTGAAGGCGGCCATTTCCCCGTCTCCCAGATACATTAGTAAGACCGCCCCCGGCGTCGCGACGGCTTCGAAGAGGTCCATCATCATTTCCTCCTGATCGGGCCAGGGGTAGACGTAGAAGAGATCAATTTCTTCGGGATCGAGCCCGTCATATTGCGGAGTGCCGATGTAGCCGCCCCGGGGTGTCGTGATGTTAGGGGCGATTAGGTCTTTTCCCCCTTGACCTTCACTTTCTTCAAATCCGTCGGGGAGGTAGCTGATGTTGAGAATCTCGACGGAGAGGGCTGAGTCTTCCATCAGCTTCGTTGCGCGATTGACGAGCTCCTCTTCAATTTCGATTCCGTAGGTGCGCATTCCTGCGAGCGCGGCAATGCCGGAGGCAATCCCGAATCCGCAGCCCCACTCACAAAAGACGTTTCCCTGAAGGATTTCTTCTTCGTTTAAGAAGGCGATTGCTGAATAGAAGAGAGCCGGATCGCTCTGAATGTACTTGGGGTATCGAAGGCCGAGGTTGGCATTGTAGAATTCATCAGTTCTCAAGTAGGCCGTCTCGATGAAGGTGCGAACCTTCTCAGGAAGAGTAATTTTTTCCGGCGGGAGATCGATTTCCTGTAGCGGCATGAGTGCCCTAACAAAGACCGGTTCCGTCTCTTGTCCATCGGCATGAACGACTCGCTCCCCCCTTGACGGATCGTCTCGAAAAGCTTCTCATTTGCGCTGAATGATATCCCGTCTCTTTTCCGTTTTCGCGTTCGCTGTTTTTTCACCTCTTTGTTTGTCTGGAGAAAATTGGCCGGAGGCGGCGGGTCCAAATCGGAATTGGCAGTCGGAAGGAAATCCCGCCACGCAATGGAGTGTGAAGAGGAACGAAAATATCCGCTGGCGCACGCCGCTGCCGGAAGCAGGGATGAGCAACGTCACGGTGTGGGAGAATCGCGTCTTCGTGACGACACACGTTCCGATCACGGAGCTTGAGGAAAAAGAAGCGGTCACGGACATTGTTGGATTCTGTCTCGACGCGGAAACCGGTGAGATTCTCTGGGAGGTCACTCTCCCCGGGAGCGCTTTTATTTCACTCGCGGGAGGGTTCACTGACGGGACGGTTTTCGCTCCGATCACGGACGGGGAACACGTTTGGTTTTTCAATCGCTGCGGTTCGATGGGGTGCTATGACTTTGAGGGTAAGGAAGTCTGGCTGCGCGAGTGGAAGCCGCGCTTCAAGCACAACAATCGCCAGGCGGAGCCGAGCCTCGTGGGCGATACAATCCTTTATGTCGAGGTCGCGAATAAAGAGGCCGGAGCGCTCATGCAAAAGTGGGATGCTCCCGGGGTGAAATCCAAAAACGGAACCGCGGTCCCCGACGGCGTCGATGAAGAAGAGGTGTGGACTTATCTTCATGGTATCGACAAACGAACCGGCGAAGTCCTCTGGCGGGAAGATGCTGGAACCGTGATCCACAACACGCCCGTGGTTGGGGAAACCGCGGATGGAAAGCTCGCCGTCGCGCATGCCCGTGGGGGACCACACGGGCCCATCGAGAAACCCTACGGACAGTCGCTGACCAGTCTCGAGCCGGGGGAGGAAGGCAAGTCGCTTTGGGCAACCGAGATTCCCGGTTACGATCCGTCATTTGCGAGCCACTGGAATGGAAAGCATGTCTTTGGTTTCAGCAAAGGACGGCATCTTGTCTTCGATGTGAAGACCGGTGAAATCCTTCGCGATCAGCCCCTGTATGAGAAGGCGACCCTGTGGAAACGGGTCAGTGGCGAGGGTAAATGGGAGAAAGAAATCGATGTCGCGATCAAGGTAGGGAAAGGACATCCGAATACGAATCAAGCCAACCTCGTCATCGGTGACTGGCACTGGTTTCTGGCCCACAATTTTCATTACCTTGGACGAGTCAATATCGAGACAGGCTCTGTCGAGTATCTCGAGCTTCCTGCTCAACTCATCGCCGATGAAACAAGCCGGGAGAACGACACTTGGCTTTGGGGAAAGGGGAACCCTGATAATCGCCCCCTCAATGCGGCGGGCCTCGCCGTGGGTGACAAAGGCGTCGCCGGAACCGGTTGGGGCCACATCTCGGCGGCGAGTCCCAGCAGAGTTGGGCCGTATCTCTTTCTCCCTGTGGTGAGCGGCACTGTCTACGTTGTCGACACGCGGGTTGAGGCACTGACTCCCGAAGCGATTGTTGCGGTGAATGATCTCGGGCCGGGCGGAGAAACCTGGACGCTTGCTTCTGTCACTTTCGCCGGAGGGCGACTCTATGCGCACACGATGAAAGAAGTGATCTGCATCGAGGCTCCCTGAGCGTCGCTCCCGTGAGCGCGGTCTTGACGAGTTGACCGAATCGCGTTGCACTAGGCGATATGAATAGACGCCACGCTCTCCGAACTTTTGCTCTGTCCGCCGGGGCAACCGCTCCCTTTCTTTCATCGTGTTCTAAAGAGTCAGGTGACAGTGCCGGCTCTTCATCCGGGCCGTGGCTGAAGTTGGCGGTGCAGCAGTATAGTTTTAACCAGGAACTCAAGTCCGGCTCGCTCACGATCCCTGATTATCCGAAAACGGTCGTCGAGGGAACCGGCATTAAGGCACTCGAGTATTTCAACGGTCAAATGGAGGAGCAGGCCGGTAAGGTGGCATTCTTCAAAGATCTCCGACAGCGCACCGACGATCTCGGCGCGGTCAATACGATGATGCTTTGTCGCAGCAAGGCGGCTCTGGATTCACCTGATGCAGCGGTCCGTGCCGCGGCAATCGAGGGCTATCGCCCCTGGATGGAAGCGATGAAAATCCTCGGCGGGGATTGTATCCGGGTCGACGTCCGTTCCGATGGCAACGCGATGGAGCAGATGCAGCACGCCATCGATGGACTACAAACGCTCACGGCCGTAGCCGAGGAGGAATTTGGTCTCGCCATTGTTGTTGAAAACCATGGCGGTCACTCCAGCAACGGAGCCTGGGTCGCCGAAGTGATGAAAGGTGTCGCCATGAAAAACTGCGGGACGCTCCCTGATTTTCAGAACTTCAAGGAATACGATCCTTACAAAGGCGTCGAAGAAATGATGCCCTGGGCCCGGATCGTTTGCGCCAAAGCAAAGGACTTCGACACCGACGGGAATGAAATCAATGTCGACTATCGCCGCATGCTCAAGATCGTGAAGGAGAGCGGCTTCAAAGGTTACATCGGAATCGAGTTCGAGGGACACGGCGTCCCACCGCTCGAAGGGATCAACCTGACGAAAAACCTTATCGAAACCGTGATCGCTGAACTGGGATGAAGCGCTTTTTTCTTCTCTCCTGCATAACCCTGTTAGGTCTCTCATCCAACAGGGTCGAGTCTGACGATTCAAAGCGAAGCCTTGTCACCGACGAGCCGGTCTTTTCAATGGGGAAGCCCGAGGGCGCTCCTGATTATGTCGCTAAGGTGGATCCCAAAGCGGGGCAGCATCTCGCCCTGACACTAAGTAAATTACAAAACGGGCTCGCGACGGAAAGGCCTTTTCTGATCTGGGCAATTGGATCGAGCTACACGAACATGCTCGGTAGTGGGGAGTTTTGGCAGGAGGAAATTCCGAAACGTTTTCCGAATGCGCCGGAGATTCGATATGAGAAGATGGTCGGCAATTCCTGCCCCTGGCAATACCTGAGAGGATGGGCGAGGCATCTCGTCGTTCCCGATCAGCCGGATTTGGTAATCACCTACACGCTGGGCACGCCGGAAGATTTGGAAAAGCTGATTGTCGAGATTCAGTCGCAGACGACTGCGGATATCATCGTGCCGAGTATTCACTGGCGGATGGGGGATCAGAAAATGTGGGGCGTTTCCGAGAACTCACCACAGCAGGACGTCGAAGCAATTCGGGAAGTGTGCCGAAAGTATGGAGTCGAGTTTGTCGAGAATCGCCGCGACTGGGCGGCTTACTTGAAGGAGAATGATCTACCGATTGAATCACTGCTGAAGGATGCGGTGCATCAGAGTGACTACGGAGCAAAGATCGTGAACTCTAACATGTTTGCGCATTTTCAGCCCGCCGCGCCGTCCAGCTACGAGCCAGAATCGCGCGAGCGAATGATTCAGCCGGAGTTGAATGAAGACGGAAACTACACGGCATCCTTCACCGGAAATCGTATTGACCTCATCGGTGAAAAGTCGCCGGACGGGGGTGTTTTTCAAATTCGTATCGACGGGAAGTCCGCCAGTGAGATTGACGCTTTCCTCATGAGTTATGTTCTTCCCGATCCAGAAAATGCCAAGGTAGGGAGAGGGTCGAATCCCCGCGATCAGTCGCCTCATGGAATCAATCTTGGGACAAACATCGTTCCGCAAAGCTGGAAGATCTTGATGACGAGTGACACTGGAGACTTTACGATCGAAGGAAGCGTCACCGGACCTGACGGTATCGGTAATGCCTTCAAGGATTTCGAAAGTGACTCAGGGCAGATTGAAATTGATCCTTATCTCTGGCGACGGGCTGAAAGAAATCGGACCGGCGACTTTTTCACTTTCGATGTGAAACGTTCCGTGCTCGATGCCGTTGATTTTCGCGGTGTTGAAAAAGAGGTGCTCAATGTCCGTCTTGCTCAATTGCTTCCGAATGCTGAGTATTCACTGGAGTTGGTGCCGATTGAACCGGGCCCGGCTCAGATCGATTTTCTGCAGGTTTTCGAGCCGCCGTTAAAAGGAAAATAAGAAAGGGATGTTTCGGCGTTTTTTATCCGGGTTTTTTGCTGTGGCATTAGTTTCTCTGGCGGTTTCGCTAGAGGCGGGCACGATTGTCAATGCGGGAGTTGGAGGAAGCTCATCATCTGATTTATTAAGGCGCCTGGAGAACGACGTTCTCTCTAAGCGTGGTGATATTGTCATCATGATGGTAGGGACGAACGATTCACTTAACTCCCGGAAGCTCACGTCTCCCGTCGTGTTCAAAGAAAATCTGAAATCTCTCGTCGGGCAAATCACAGGAAGTGGCAGGCATCTTGTCATCATGACGCTTCCGCCGTTCGTTTCGGACTACTTGTTTTCGAGGCATTCGGCTGAGGCCTATGGTTTATTATCTCCTTCAGAGAGATTGGAATCCTTGAATGTGATTATTCGGAATCTTGAGGGGAATCCATCCGTGCGCGTCGTCGATATCCACGCGCTTTTTGAAAACAGGGGAGGAGCGACAAAGCATGCTTCCAGTCTCCTGCGAAATGAAGCAAACAGTGGAGTGGAGGATGGAGTCCATCCGACAGCAGAAGGCTATGCCGCTATTGCTCATGCTCTTCATAAAGATCTGGAACTTGCCGGTTGGCTGGCCCCTGAACCGGAGATTGTTTGCTTTGGAGACAGCATAACTTACGGAGCTGGCATGAAAAAAGCGGGCATGGCTAAGCCGAACGGGACCAATTATCCCGGTCAGCTTGCTCGACTTCTTTCTCCATGAAGATTGCCTGTCTCCAAAATTTTTCCAAAGAAGGTCCCGCCCGGATTGCCTCGTGGGCTGAGAAACGGGGGCATGAAATGTCCCGGTATTTGATCTCCGATGACCCCGTATTTAGCGCCTCTGACTATGATGCGTTTGTCATCATGGGCGGTCCGATGAGCGCGAACGATGCAGATGAGAATCCTGACGTAGCCCATGCTCTCGGTCACGTCAGTGAATTCATGGAATCGGGGAAGCCAGTCCTCGGCGTTTGTCTCGGGGCTCAGATGATGGCCCTGACGATCGGGGGCAAGGTCGCTCCGGGTCCTCAGGCAGAGATCGGGTGGTTTCCGATTTTTCAAACGGGGGAAGAGGATCATCTCCTCGATCATTTTGGAGCTGAGATGACGGTCTTTCATTGGCATGGCGAACAGATCCAGCTTCCGCCCGAGGCAAGGCTTCTCGCTTCCTCGAGGGTTTGTCCGGTGCAGGCGTTTCAATGGGGCGATCGCTGTCTCGGCCTGCAATGTCATCTCGAGGTGAGCGGTAACTCTCTTGACGGGATGCTTAGAGAATTCGCAGCTGAAGTCGTTGCCGGAGGGCCGACGGTGCAGTCGACGCCCCAGATCACTTCCGGATTCGCCGCTCACGGGAAGGACTGTGAAGAGGCGCTGGAAGGACTTCTGGATCGCTGGATCAAGAGCTGAGTGGGCGGCTATACGCTCGCCTGAAGCGTGGAACGGGCATTGACATTTTGTTCGTCAAAGGGCATTCCCTTGAGCGAATATGTCTCGATTTTTCCTTTGTTTCCTCACTCTCTGTCTTTCATCTCCGGCCTTTCTTGAGGCGGAGGAAAAATATAACGTTCTCTTCATCGCGGCCGATGACATGAACAACGATTTGAGTGCCTTCGGGAACTCTCAGGTCAAGACGCCGCATCTCGAACGCCTCGCCTCGATGGGGGTTCGCTTTGATCGCGCTTACTGTCAGCAGCCGCTTTGCGGGCCGAGTCGTGCAAGCCTCATGACGGGCCTTCGCCCCGATACCCTTGACCTCCATTCATTGAAGCACGAAATGCGTGAGAGGAATCCGGATGTGGTTACGATCGGTCAGATGTTTCGTCAAAACGGTTACTTCTCGGCGCGGGCCGGAAAGATCTATCACTACGGAAATCCGGGCATGATCGGAACCGATGGAAACGATGATCCTGAAACCTGGGATGAGCGCTACAACCCACAGGGGATCGACAGCCTGCAGGAGGACAAAATCATCCGCTATGGAAAAGGGCGCGAGAAAGCAGGGCTCGGTATCTCGATGGCGTGGTGGGATCCTGTGAGCAAAGACGAAGAACACACCGACGGGATGGTCGCGACAAAGATCATTGAGTTGATGAAAGAAAAGAAGGATGAGCCGTTCTTTCTCGCGGCGGGATTCTTTAATCCTCACTGTCCTTACGTCGCTCCGAAGCGCTATTTCGATATGTATCCGCTCGACGAGATCACGATGCCGGATCTCGATGAGGCGAAAGCGGATCTCGAGGATGTCCCGCCGATGGCAGTGATGCGCGACACGGGCAAGTGGCCCTACTATTTCGAAGACATCACCGTTGAAGAAGCGCGTCGCTGTAAGCAGGCCTATTATGCGTGCAATAGTTTCGTCGATGCACAGGTGGGACGGCTTCTCGATGCGGTGGAAGAGAACGGTCTTATGGAAAAGACGATCATCGTTTTCTGGTCGGACCATGGTTACTTCCTTGGAGAGAAAGGTCTCTGGTATAAGCGCAAAGCCTTTGAGCGTTCCGCTAAGATGCCTTTGATCATCGCCGCACCCGGGCTGGCGAAGAATGGAGCGACGCTTGAGCCGGTTGAGCTTCTCGACCTTTATCCGACTCTCGCCGACCTCTGCGGGCTGACTCCGCCGGATAATCTCGAAGGAGCCTCGCTTCGGCCGCTCCTTTCTGACCCCGACAATGCCAAATGGGAGAAGCCGGCGGTGACCCAAATCTGGCACTCGCCAAAAGCCTGGGGCTATTCCCTTCGCACCGACCGGTGGCGTTACACGGAATGGCTCGAAGGTGAGGCCGGGCGCGAACTTTATGATCACGAAAATGATCCGGAAGAGATCACGAACCTGGCGTCCGACGAGTCTAAAGCGGAATTGATCGAGCAACTCTCGGCACAGTTAAAGCCATTCGTCGCCCTACCTCCCCACAAACGACAGTGAAATGAGATTCCTTGCTGTTGCCCTATTTTGTCTCGGATTATCCGTTTCGCTCTCCGCTTCGGACAAGCCTAACATCCTTCTGATCATGGCTGATGATCTAGGGATCGAGGGCTTGAGCTGCTACGGTTCAGAATCCTATCAGACTCCCCATCTCGACCGCCTTGCGGCTGAAGGCATCCGCTACACGCATGCCTATTCGCAGCCCCTCTGCACGCCGACGCGGGTGCAGATCATGACAGGGAAGTACAATCAACGGAACTGGCTCTATTTTGGGATTCTTGATCCAAAAGAGCGTACCTTCGGACATCTCATGCAGGATGCCGGTTATGAAACGGCGATCGCGGGGAAGTGGCAGTTGCAGTCCTATGATCCGCCGGATTATCCCGGTGCCGGGAAACGTCGCGGGACGGGGATGAAGGTCGCCGAGGCCGGATTTGACCACTGGTCGCTCTATCATTCCTGGAACACCGAGGACAAGGGCTCGCGTTATGGGAATCCTAGTTTTGAGCGGAATGGCGAATTGCAGGGACCGCTTGAAGGGGAGTATGGACCGGACACTTCCGTCGAATTCCTTCTCGATTTCATGACCCGTGAGCGGGAGAAACCCTTCTTTGCCTACTTCGCGATGGCCTTGCCACACTGGCCGGTGAATCCAACCCCGGATTCCGAAGAGTGGGCGGATCCCTCGAAACACCTCGATGAGAGCGATCATTACTTTCCCGATATGGTTCATTACATGGACAAGATCGTCGGCCAGTTGGCGGATGGAATAGCGGAGGCTGGACTGGCGGAAGAGACCTTGATCCTGTTTTACAGCGACAATGGCACGGACACCAAAGTGACGACTCAGTTTCGCGGCGAGGCAATCCAGGGTGGAAAAGCTTCACCTTTGCAGACCGGCATCCGCGTTCCATTGATCGCCTATTGGCCAGAGACAATCGAGTCGGGGCAGGTACGCGACGATCTTATCGATGCCTCGGATTTTCTCCCGACTTTCGCGGAACTCGCCGGAGCGAAGATTCCATCAGACTGGCCCATCGACGGGGTGAGTTTTGCGCCGACCCTTTTCGGTGAAAATGAGGAAGCGCGGGAGTCCGCTTTCTTCTGGTATGATCCCCGGCCCGGATGGGATAAGGAAAAGTTCAGTCGTCACATCTTCGCGCTCGATCACGACTACAAGTTGTTCTCCGATGGGCGGTTTTTTGATATTTCGGGCGACGGGCTACGCGAGGTTTTGCTGGACGGGAAGCTTGAGGCACCGGCTGTGGTCGCGAAAGCAAAGTTGCAGGCAGCGATCGATGAAATGATGTCCGGTCCGATGTCGGAGAAAGCGAAGATCGAGGTCGATGCCTTTGGGGATCCGGTGGAGTAGGGGGAGAGGCCGGAAAAGTTAGGAATCACGAATGGGCACGGATTTCACGAATCGGATTCTCTGCAGTGGCGCTGCATTCGTGGGAATTCGTGGGCTTTCCTAATCGCCACTACCGCTCGGGCCTCCGAATCTCCAGCATCGCGGCGATGGCTGAGTCAGAAGCCTGCTGAAGGTGGTCTTGCATCGCTTTGGCGGCGGCGGTCGGCTTCCGGTTTCGAAGCGCACTGAGAATCGCGAGATGCTCGTCGGCAGACGCGGAGTGAATACCCTGCGCTCTCGCTCCTACGATTTCGCGCATTGTTTGCACGAGCGACGAATAGCGGCTGATCTCAGCGGCGAGGCGGCGGTTTCCGGAACTGTCGGCGATGAGCTGGTGAAGTTTCTGGTCGAACTCCCATGCGGGATCGACACCGCCAGAGTCGCGAATTTTTTTAAAAGCTTCGATAAGGGTATCGACTTCAGTGAGATCAATTCTCGAAGCAGCAAGTCGCGTCGCTTCAACTTCTAGCAAAGATCGAACCGCATAGATCTGGCGGAGATCCTCTTCGCCAAATGGATGAATGACCGCCCCGCAATTCTGCCGCAGCTCGATGAGGCCAAGGGCCTGAAGGTCGAGGAGCGCCTCACGAACCGGCGTCCGACTCACGCCAAAGGCTTCTGCTCCAAGTGTTTCGGTAAAGCGATCGCCACCCTGCCACTTGCCTTCGAGGAGTCCTTCCAGTAATCCGTGGACGACTTTTGCTTTGCTCGCGGAGCGGCTCGACGGGGTGATGGTGGCGACTGGCATGACGCACATCCGTAATTGTATACAATCTTCCGAAATGTTTCAATAAGCTTTATGGCGACGAGAATTATTAGTAGCATTTTGAAACCCCGGTTCGCTCAGGCTTTGTTTGCATTGGTAATTCTCGCCTTCGGGAGTTCAGGCGAGGCGTCTCCGGTGGATTTCGTGAAAGAGATTCAGCCGATGCTGGAGAAGAAGTGTCTCAGTTGCCACAACCCGAACAGTGCGAAGGGCGACATCTCGCTCTCGACCGCGGAAGAGGTTTTGAATCCGGAGGCCGGACTGGTGATTCCGGGGAAGGCGATGGCGAGCGATCTTTACCTCGTCGCGACGCCGGAGGAACCCGGTGAGAACCCTTACATGCCGGAGGAGGGTGACCCGCTCACAGATGCGGAGGCGGAGCTTCTGCGACAGTGGATCGATGAGGGCGCCAAGTGGCCGGAAGGCATCGTTTTGCACGAAGCTTCGGCGGCGGATAAGTCATGGTGGGCTTATCAAAAATTGCCGGAGTTGGAATCTTTTTCCGAAGTCCTGAGTGACCCTGACACGCATCCCATTGATGCTTTCATCGGGACGAAGCTGGAGGAGGAAAGTCTTGCCATGAACCCTGCTGCGGATCGTCGAATTTTGATTCGGCGGGCGACCTATGACCTTACCGGCCTTCCGCCGACGGCAGGGGAGGTCGATGCTTTTGTGAAAAGTGAGGACCCTGACGTTTATCTAAAACTCATTAATCGGCTCTTGGCTTCGCCTCACTACGGCGAACGGTGGGGGCGTCACTGGCTCGACGTGGTGCGTTTTGGTGAAAGCAGGGGGTACGAGCGAAATCTTATCATCGATAATCTCTGGCCGTTCCGGGACTATGTCATTGATTCGATCAACGCAGACAAGCCTTTCGACGAACTTATCCGCGAGCATCTTGCCGGTGATGTTTTCGGGGCTGGCGATCCCGGGGTGGAAGTTGGTTCGGCCTTTCTCGTTGCGGGCGCTTATGACGATGTTGGGAATCAGGATGTCGCCCAGCAGGCTCAGATCCGGGCGAACACGCTCGATGAAATCATCAACGCAACGAGCCAGGCTTTTCTCGGGATGACGGTGAGTTGCGCCCGTTGTCACGACCACAAGTTTGATCCCATTGCGCAGAAAGATTACTACCAACTGTATGCAACATTCGCCGGAGTGCGACACGGTGATCGGGTTCTTGCGAAACAGGGTCAGAAAGATTCGGTCGCCGAGCAGATGAAACCGCTCCAGGCAGAAAATGAAGCGCTCGCGAAGAGAGAGAAAGTGATCCATGCAGAGGCAACGCAACGGAGCGCAGAGCGGGCTGGGGAGTTTGAGGAGAAGTGGAAGCGACCGAAAGTGGATCGAGCTGGAACAACCGAGAAATTTCATCCTGTGGAGGCAAAATTTGTTCGCCTCATCAGCGAGGCCCGCGACGACAACCCGAACCTTGCCAACGGGTTTAAGATCGATGAATTTGAAATCTGGTCCTCCGGTGAGAAGGCAAAGAACGTCGCCCTGCAGAGCAATGGGGCGAAGGCGACGGGCGCGGCGCGGGTCATTGAAGACTTTCCGGGAGCCTACGGAGCGCATCATGCGATTGATGGAAAGACCGGCGAACGGTTCATGTCGACAGGGACGGATCTTACGATTGAGCTGGCGGAGCCGACTCTGGTTGAAAAAGTGATTTTTTCGAGCGCGAGAGGGGAGCAAAATCCGGAGCACCGCAAGTTCACCTTCGTCGCGGATTATCGAATCGAAGTGTCGAGTGACGGTGAAAAATGGAAAGAGGTCGCCCATGGACGTGATCGGAAACCGGTCAGCGATGCACATCGCAATGTTCGTTACCGAGTCGCGGGACTTACCGCTGAGAACATTGCCGAACTTGCTTCGCTCCGGAAAGAGATGGTGAGAGTGAGTCGGGAAATCGCCGCCGTTCCTGCACTCCCATCAGTTTGGGTGGGGACCCGCAATGCCGAAGATGCGAAGGGGCCGTTCCATCTTTTCGTCGGTGGGAGTCCTGCGAAGAAAGGGGATCCCGTCGTTCCGGCGAGCCTCTCGACCTTGAGCGAATCCGCTCCGACCTTCGAATTGTCGGCTGACGCTCCCGAGGCGACGCGGCGGCTTGAATTGGCAAACTGGATTGCGAGTTCAGACAATCCTCTTGCCCTCCGCGTTCTCGCGAATCGACTCTGGCATTACCACTTCGGCACTGGCATCGTGAATACGCCAAATGACTTTGGTTTCATGGGCGGTCGGCCGACGCATCCGGAGTTGCTCGACTATCTCGCGATCCATCTCCGGGAGAACGATTGGAAGATCAAAGACCTCCACCGCTTCATCATGACTTCGCAGGCATACCAGCAGTCATCGGCCTGGCGCGAGGACGCGGCGAAACTTGATGGTGACAGCCGATTGCTCTGGCGTTTTCCGTCACGCCGTCTTTCTGCCGAGGAAATTCGTGACACGATTCTGACCGTGTCAGGAAAGCTCGACAAGACCATGGGCGGCCCCGGTTTCCGCCTTTTCAAATTCATGCAGGACAATGTTTGCACCTACGAGCCGCTCGACGAGCACGGCCCGGAGACTTATCGGCGGGCGGTCTATCACCAGAATGCGAGAGCTTCCGTCGTCGATCTCATGACCGAGTTCGATCAGCCTGACTGCACTTTTTCCGCCCCGGAACGCGCCGAGACGACGACTCCGTTGCAGGCACTGACCCTGATGAATCACGATTTCACGATGGACATGGCCGAGGCGCTTGCCGCGCGGATCGCAGAAAAAGGGGCTGAGCCGACTGCTCAGATTCAGGAGGCCTATCGCATTCTCTATCAGCGTGCGCCTCGTCCGGAGGAGACAGAGAAAGTTGTCGCGGCAATCGAAGAACTCGGAATCGTTTCGGTCGCGCGGGCGCTCCTCAACAGCAGTGAATTGATCTTTCTCGACTGATGAGCTTAATCCGACAGATTTGTTTAGCTGACCCTGAGGAGACCTTTGAGATGTTGTGTCGTCTCCTCTCTCGAAAGACGGCTCGCGGCCACGTCGAGCGTGAATTCCAGCCATGGTTCAAGGTCGAGAACCGGCTCAGGAAGAAGACCGTTGCTGTCCAGAAAGACGAGGCAAGTGGCGAGAGCGACTCGCTTGTTCCCATCGACAAAGGGATGGTTGCTACAGAGGTAGTAAAGATAGGCTGCTGCAACCTCGTACGGATCGCTCATCAGGACCTGCCCGCCCATCGTTGCCTGAGGAGCGGCGATGGCGGACTCCAGCAAGTCCTCCGAACGGATTCCGTCACCGCCGCCGTGAGCGGCAAGCACTTCACGATGGATTGCGAGCACGGCAGATTTTCCGGGGTGGCGGAGTTCGCTCATGAGAGCCGGCGGAAGAGCTCATTGTTTTTTGCAATGATGTCCCGCGCTGTGTCGGCTGCTTCTTTCTCATCGATTTCAACGTCATTCATCGGCGTCACCGTGATCGTCCGGCCACTATGCACTTCGACGTTGACCTGGTCGCCAGGCTTGAGCTTGGTGAGTTGGAGAAGGGCCGAGTCGAATATTAATCCGTGAGAATTGCCTACTTTGGAAATCGTTTTAATCATGCGTAAAACTACGTTTTACATTCCTTTTTGTCAATCCTCTGATCGATCATGAATCCTCTAAACAGCAACACTCGCCGCCGCTTTCTGGGCAACGTCACGACCGGTCTCATGGGCGTGGGTCTGACCCAGCTCATGACTCGCGAAGGGTTTGGATCCGTCGCAAGTTCGACCCAAGCGCCGCATTTTCCGGCGAAAGCGAAGCGGGTTCTCCAGATTTTCTGTCCCGGTGCCGCTTCACACATGGACCTGTGGGAGCACAAGCCGATGCTCGACAAAATGCACGGAGAGCCGCTCCCTGGCGAAGAGAACATGGTTTCCTTTCAGGGGAAAAACGGACCGCTCATGAAGAGTCCGTGGCCTTTTGCTCCTGCGGGGAAAAGCGGCAAAATGATTTCGACGATGCTGCCGAACATGGCGGAGCACGTCGATGACATCGCCTTTTTCCATGCGATGCATTCAAAGACGAACACGCACGGTCCCGGCTGTGTCTTCGTGAATACCGGTCACGCGACCGAGGGATTTCCTTCTGCCGGAGCCTGGACGAGTTATGCGCTCGGCAGTATCACTGATAATCTTCCCACTTATGTCGCGATCCCTGACATCCGCGGCGAGCCGCCGAATGGCAAAGCGAACTGGAGTAATGGTTTCCTCCCGGCGAGGCATCAGGCGATCACGATGGCGGCGCACCAGCCGATCCGGAACATCGACCGTCCCGGAGGCATCTCTCCGGGGCAGGAAAAGGGGACTCGTGATCTTTTGAATTTCCTCAACGAACGTCATGCCGCCGAGCGCGCGGCGGAGACGGATCTGCGCGCTCGTATCGGCGCTTATGAACTTGCTGCGAAAATGCAGATGTCCGCGCCGGAGGTGAGCGACTTCGCGAGTGAGTCGCCGCACATTCATAAGCTCTACGGAACCGATTCGGGCAATGAGTTGAAAGCGGCCTATGCGCGGAACTGTCTTCTTTCGAGGCGTTTGTTAGAGCGTGGCGTGCGTTATGTGAATCTCTACTGCTCGTCCCGCGCTTCGGGTGTCGATGGCCTCCTCAACTGGGATGCGCACAAAACGCTTAAGGCGGACTACGAGCGACATTGTCCGATTTTTGATCAGCCGACGGCGGCGCTGCTCACGGATCTAAAACAGCGCGGTTTGCTGGAAGATACGCTCGTGCTCTGGACGACCGAGTTTGGGCGCATGCCGACTCGTCAGGAAGGCACTGCGGGCCGCGATCACAATCCCGACGGGTTCACCTGTTGGATGATGGGTGCCGGAATCAAAGGCGGCGTTAGCTACGGAGCGACTGACGAATTCGGGCGGCGGGCCGAGGAGAATCCGACGACGGTCTGGGATTATTACTCGACCGTTCTGCACCTGTTAGGGTTGGATTATGAGAAGTTGTCTTTTTATCACAACGGGATCGACCAAAGACTGACCGATGTTCACGGCGGAGTGATCCGCCAGGTGCTGGCTTGAACGCTCTATTTTTTCTTCCTTGAAGGTGCCGGATCAGTCATCGGCGAGGTCTCGTAGAAACTCCCGCCGTCAATGAGCCGCGGATCGCCGGTCTCACGTAACTCGGTCATCAGCTCCTTTTCGAGCGTCTCGCGGATCTCAGCGTAAGCGGACTCTTCAGCGACGTTGTTCGTCTCAAAGGGATCCGCCTTCAGGTCATAGAGTTCGTATTTCGGGCGCTTTCCGTAGACCCAGTCGAAGTGCTCTTTCCACTCGGCCTCCTCACGCGCACCGACGAGCCAGGCTTTCGTGGGCCCGGCGTCCTCATCGGGCAGGGTGTAGCGGGTGTTGTTTTCCAACTCATCGACATCGAGCACGGCACCCGGCTCGATGAGGTAGGGATCGCCCATCGGCCAGCGGTCGGGACGAAAGTTCACAATGAGGACATGATCGGCAGTGCGGATCGCCCTCTGCGGGTAAGGAGTGAAATCGGCTCGGGCCATGTCGACATGGCGCTCGCGACCGGTGAAAACTCGTGACCGTGTCTCATCGACGACTCCTGATTTTTCTGAAGAAAGAACCGGCCAGAGGCTGCGTCCCGTCATGACCTCTGGCACCGGAATTCCTGCAGCTTCGAGAAAGGTGGGCGCGAGATCAGTGAGAGAGCTGAAGTCCTCGACAAGGCGATCTTTTTTCACGCCGGGGCCGGTGACTAACAGCGGCACATTCGTTCCGAAGCCGTAGAGGTTGCACTTGCCGTAAGGAAAGCCCGGCGCGCCGTGATCACCGCTCACGGCGATGATGGTGTTGTCCCGCTCTCCGGTTTTTTCGAGTTCTTCGAGGAGGACTCCGATGCCGGCGTCCCAGGCCGCGACCTCTCCGAAGTAGTCTGCAAGATCCTGACGGACTTCAGGCACGTCGGGGAGGAAAGGCGGCATTTTTCCTTTGAGTGAGTCGGGATCGATTCCCCAGAGTTCTTTCCCGCTTCCCTTGATCCATCTGCGGTGAACGTTGGTGGGGCCGCTCCAGTAGAGGAACGGTTCTCCCTCTTCACGAGCGTCGAGGAAGCTTCGGAAATTTCCCCGTATTTCGTTCAGGAGTTTTTTCTTCGCCGCTTCGATCGATTGGCCCGAATCGACGAGCGAGGTCACGGTTTGGGAGAAACCGTTAAACTTTCCACCGGCGGAGGAATAGTTCTCTTCACTGGTGAAAGGAGCGTTACTGGGAGTCCCCGGCCCCCACACTTTGTAAGTGTAGCCGACGTGGTAGCCATCGTCCCGCATCAGTTCAGGGAAGGTCGGGAGCGTCTCGTCCCAGACCGCTCCGAGGAGAATAGAAGCCGAGCCGGTCCGCCAAAAATGTTGTCCGGTTAGGAGGGAGCTGCGGCACGGCGTGCACGAGGGCGCACTGACATGAGCATTGCGGAAGAGGACGCCCTCCTTTGCGAGTTGATCAAAGTTCGGCGTCCGGACGACTTCGTTGATCCCGTTGGGAAGATCGCTTTCGGCGTAGGCGGAGGCATATCTTCCCCAGTCATCGGCGAAGAGGAAAAGCACGTTGGGTTTCTCGCTGCTATGACTGAGTGAGAAAGCCGAAAGGAAAAACGCGAGGAAGAGGATCGGGGATTTCATGAGGAGAGGGTGAAGCTTGCCTTCACAAAATCAATGCCGCGAAGAGGCCAAAGCCGTCGGAGCGGCATTCTGCGCCGGGGGAGGCAAAGTTAGACAAATCATCCCCAAAACGCGGAAAGACTACGTTTTGTATCGGATCAAGCGGTGGCTAGATCGGATTCCGATAGAATGACAACCATTATCATGCCTGTTTCGCTTTTTTTTCGTGAGATTACTATTCTATCCGGTATAACGCCGTTCAGAATTAGAACCCCCTTACTGATGAGAAATTGTATCCTCCTGCTCACCGCGTTTTGTTTTCTGCAAAACGCCATTGCCGAAGACGGCTTTGAATCGCTCTTTAATGGCAAAGACCTCACCGGATGGGATGGCAATCCCAAGTTCTGGTCGGTCGAAGATGGAGTGATCACCGGTCGCACGAAGGCTCCTGAAGATCTCGATTACAATCAGTTTCTCATTTTCCGCGGCGGCGAAGTCGAGAACTTTGAGCTCCACGCCAAGATCCGCGTTACCGGCAACAACTCCGGGATTCAGTATCGGAGCAAAGAAATGGCCGAGGTCGGCAAGTGGTCCATCGGCGGTTATCAGTGCGACGTTCACCCGACGGCGGAGAATAACGCGATGCTCTACCATGAGCGCGGTCGCGGCATCGTCGCGAAGAATGGTCAGACTGTCGCGGTCGATCAGGAAGGCCGCAAATGGCTCACGGCGGATCGGGAGGCGATCGCGGTCGATACCGCTGAATGGAATGAATATTCCATCATCGCGAAGGGGAATCATGTCACTCATATGCTCAATGGCGAAGTCACCGCTGTCGTGCACGACTACGATGAAAAAGGTCGCTGCCTCAGTGGTCTTCTCGCGATTCAAATTCACAAAGGACCGGCGATGGAAGTTCAGGTGAAGGACGTCTATCTCAAGAAGCTTCCCGGGGGCGGAATCAATCCCTGGTCCAATGCTGACGTCCCGAACGACGCGCAGGAAATCGGAAAGCCGAAAGCGGCTGCAGCAGCACCGGGAAAGCCGAAAGCGGTGACTAAAGCGGCTCCAAAAGCCAAGGGAACACCCAAGCCAAAGCGTCAAACCGAGGTCGGTCCACGCGTCGGAGAAAATACCGCGACGCCGGTCGATCGCATCAAGGTTCCCGAGGGATTCAAGGTTGAACTCCTCTACTCTGTCCCCGGCGGTGATCAGGGTTCATGGGTCGCGCTCGCGAATGACGATCAGGGCCGCGTCTATGCGAGTGATCAGTATGGCGACCTCTATCGATTTTCTCCTCCGGCCGCTGGTGAGGAGTTGAAAGAGGAAGACGTCGAGAAAGTGCCCGTCAACATTCGCGCCATCAACGGGATGGTCTTCGCTTTCGGCGCCCTCTATGCCGGCGTGAACGACTACGAGCAGGAAATGCAGAGTGGTCTCTACCGCATCTCCGACAGCGACAACAACGACGAGCTCGACAAGGTCGAAATGCTCAAGGCTTTCGATTCAAAAAGCGACCACGGCGTTCATGCGATCGTTCCGACGCCCGACGGGAAGTCACTCTATCTCATCACCGGGAACAACGCGGTGATCGAAGGTGGGCCCATCGATGGAACCTCGGCTGCCTCGCCAGTCACGAAAGCATGGGGCGACGATCACCTTCTTCCCCGCATGCTCGACGGTCGTGGCCACAACCGCCATGTCCTTGCCCCTGGCGGGATCATTTACAAGGTCGATCCTGACGGAACTAACTTCGAGATTTTCGCCTCTGGTTTCCGGAACATCTATGACGCATCCTTGAACAAAGACGGTGAGCTTTTCACCTATGACGCTGACATGGAGTATGATTTCAACACGCCCTGGTATCGCCCGACGCGAGTGAATCACGTCGTCAGTGGCGGTGAATATGGATGGCGGAACGGAGCAGGTAAGTATCCCGATTTCTACATCGACAACCTTCCGACGACGGTCGACATCGGACCGGGATCACCGACCGGAACGCTCTTCGGCTACGGCTCGAAATTTCCTGCCAAGTATCAGAACGCTTTCTACGCCTTCGACTGGAGTTGGGGCAAAGTCTACGCGATCCACCTCGAGGCGGACGGTGCGAGTTACTCTGGCACGAAGGAGGAGTTCATCACCGGAGCGCCGCTTCCCGTGACTGATGCCATCATTCATCCAGAGGATGGGGCGATGTATTTTGCGATTGGCGGCCGCCGCGTGCAATCAGGTCTCTATCGCGTCAGCTATGCTGGCGATGAGAGCATCGCCGCCGTCGAGATGGCTCCCGAGCTGACCGAGGAAGCGGAACTTCGTCGTCGTCTTGAGGCCTTTCACGGAGAACACCAAGAGGAAGCACTCGGAAACTCGTGGGCCTATCTTGATCACGAAGATCGATGGGTCCGTTGGGCCGCGCGTACTTCGATCGAGCATCAGCCTGCAGAGCTCTGGTTCCGCCGCGCTTTGAAGGATGAGTCACCTGGACGTCGTATCGAAGGGATGCTTGCGCTGACCCGTCTCGCCGGTGTCGCTCCAAGCCATAGGGAAGAGATGGAGGGCCTTGAGCTTTCTGAATCCAAGCAGCCACAGGTTTATGGATCGAACGAGGAACTTCGTGATGCGATGCTGAAGAGCCTCATCGAAATCGACTATGAAGCGCTGAGTGAGCAGTGGAAGACCGATTACGCACGGGTTCTTCAAATCATCATGGTTCGTTTTGGAGAGCCGGGCGCCGAGTTGAAAGATGCTCTCATCGCCAAGCTCGATCCTGAACTTCCTGCGGACAGCTACGAGTTGAACTGGGTCCTGCTTGAGACGCTGGTGTTCCTTCAGGCCCCCAACGCTGCCGATAAAGGCATGAAGCTTCTCGCTGACGCGAAAAGCCAGGAGCCGCAGATGCAATTCGCGCGTTCGTTGGCCCATCTGAAAACCGGTTGGACTCCTGAGTTGCGCGAGCAGCAGATCGAGTGGTTTCTCACCGCCGCCAACTACCGCGGCGGCGCCAGCTTCAGTAAATTCATCGAGTTTATCCGCACCGACAGTCTCGCGACTTACACAGAGGCGGAGAAGTCTGAGCACGCCGAGTTACTGGCGAAGAAGCCGGAGATCAAATCAGCGATTGAAAATGTCGGAGCAATCTTCGCAGGACGCACTCCGACGATGTGGACGCTCGACGAACTCAGCGAAGCCGCTGCCACGGGAATGACCCAGCGAGATTTCCAAAATGGTCGCAAGATGTTTGCGGCGGCAGCCTGCTACGCCTGTCATCGTTTCGGCAATGCCGGCGGGATGACTGGTCCTGACCTCACTGGTGCCGGTGGACGTTACAGCCCCCATGACATGCTCGATCAAATCATCAATCCGAGCAAAGAGATCAATGAGCAGTTCGCTCCGATCGTCGTGACGCAGAAAGACGGTTCGATTGTTTCCGGCGTGGTTGTGAACCTGAGCGGTAACAATGTCACGCTCAATACGGATCTGTCCGATCCGAATCAGCGGGTCAACGTCGACCGCACCCAGGTCGAGAGTATCGAGGTTTCGAAAATCTCACCGATGCCACCCATGCTGCTGAACATGCTCACGAAAGAGGAAGTCCTCGACCTCGTGGCCTACTCGCTCAGTGGTGGCGATCCGGAGAACGAGATGTTCAAAAAATAGTCTCAAGGCAAACAGGGTTGGATCAGTGATTTAACCCTGTTAGGTTTGGCGGATGAGGCCATTTCTTTTTTCAGCGTTGTTCGTCGGTCTATCCTTCACGGGATTTGGTGCGGAACGTCCCAACATCCTCTGGATTGTCGTCGATGACATGTCGGCGAATTTCTCCTGCTACGGGGAGAAGACGATCAAAACTCCGGTCGTCGATCAACTGGCGGCGGGAGGGCTGAAGTTCACCCGCGCCTATGCGACCTCACCGGTGTGCTCGACCTTTCGCTCGGCCTTGATCACCGGGATGTATCAGACTTCGATCGGGGTCCATCATCATCGAAGTGGAAGAGGTGAGCATCGGATTCAATTGCCGGAAGGCGTGCGTCCGGTTCCGTTGATTTTTCAGGAAGCGGGTTACTGGACTTGCATGGGGAGTGGTCTTCCCGACTACGAATTCCGAAGTCTTCCTGTCGAGACGAACACGAGGCTCGGAAAGTCGGATTACAATTTCGACTATGACGTCGCGATCTACGACAGCAACGACTGGGCGGGTCGGCGTGAGGACCAACCGTTCTTCATGCAGGTCCAACTACACGGAGGAAAGTTACGCGGAGCCTCCGAGGCGTCGGTAGCGGCGTTCCAGGAACGTGCCCTCAAGGAACTCGGCAGCATGACCGATCCCGCGACGGTAAAGCTGCCTCCGCACTACCCGGAAGATTCTATCCTCGTGAATGACTGGGCCGCCTACCTCGACAGCGTGCGAATGACTGACTGGCATGTCGGTAAAGTGTTAGGGCGCCTGAAAAAAGAGGGCTTGTTAGAAAATACCCTCGTCGTCTTTTTCACTGATCACGGAATCAGCACGGCGCGGGGGAAACAGTTTCTCTACGATGAGGGGGCGCACATTCCTCTCGTCTTGCGTGGTCCCGGGATAGAAGTGGGAGCGGTGCGCGACGATCTCGTCGAGCACATAGACATCGCGGCGCTCTCGCTCGCAGCGGCGGGGATCGAGATTCCGACGCGGATGGAGGGCGACGATATTCTCGCCGTTTCCTACAAATCAAAAGATGCCGTCTTCGCAGCGAGGGATCGTTGCGGTGAGACCGTGGATCGAATTCGCTCGGTGCGGACAGAGCGCTATTTGTATCTGCGGAACTACTTTCCGCAGCGTCCCCATCTTCAGCCGAGTAATTACAAAGACAGCAAAGTGATCGTGCAGCGATTGCGGGCGATGCACGAGGAGGGAACTCTCAGCGGGTTGACGGAGGAGTTACTCTTCGCGCCGCAACGTCCTGAGGAGGAGCTTTATCTATATGGCGACGATCCGTGGCAGCTTTACAATTTGGCCGACGATCCCCTCCATGCCGAGGCTTTGGATGAAATGCGCCAACGGCTCGATGATTGGAACGAAGAAACCGGCGACATGGGAACCGAGAGTCCGGAGATTTACGCCCTTGAAATTTCCGATGAGCTGAACGCGATCAAGACCGGTAGCACCCGCTACAAAGAGTTCGAAGCGAACGCTGAACTCATGAAGCGCTGGATGGCAGAAGGAAAATAGGATTGCCCGATGGGTTCCTGAGCGCTTTGATTCGAAGATGGTATTCCTCCGTCTTTTTCTTGCGTTGTTTGCTTTCTTTCTGATCACCGAAAGCCGGGGTGAGAAAGAAGAGCAGACCGCTCTCGCTGAGATCGAGAATTTTCTGAGAACGGAAGTCGATGAGGGCAAGATTGCGGGAGGGACTGTCCTCATCCTGCATCGTGGTGAGCCGGTATATCACGTTGCTGCCGGTTACGCTGATTTGGAATCCGGGCGACTGTTTTCCGTTGATGACCGGGTTGTGGTGGCGTCGATCAGTAAACCGCTCCTGGCGACCGCCCTGTTCCGTTTGTCCGATGCGGGGAAGCTGGATCTGGAACTGCCGATCACTCACTACTTACCGGAGTTTTCCGAAGCAAAGCTCGTGAATGGGGAAGGGTTGGAAAGAGGGCCAAAGACTTTGGAATTGATCTCGCACTCAGGTGGAGCGCTTTCGTTCTATTCGGAGGGAGGTCGACCATGGTTTGCTTCGTGGACACGCGAAGTGACTCTTGCTGAAGTCGCGAAAGGGTATGCAGACAGGGCAATCTTTGAGTCAGTCCCCGGAGCTCGCTACGCCTACAGTGGCATCGGGACTGATATCGCGGCACGTGTCGGGGAAGTCGCAGCGGGGCAACTGAGAAACGAATATTTCCTCGCGGAAGTGGCGGGGCCTCTCGGTATGAAAGACACAGCATTTAGAGAGACCGGGAGCAGGAGTGAAGAGATGCCGACCCGGTACCTCAAAGATGAAGAGACGGGCAAGTTGAGAAAGTCGAAGCCACGACCGATGCCGAAGGCAGGTGAATACAGTTCCTCGGGCGGTGCGATCATCTCCACAGCAGACGATCTCGCGATTTGGCTGAAGATGGTGAGAGACGGAGGGAATCATCGCGATTCCGTCTACCTCAGCCCGCCAACGATGGAAGCGTTTTTGAAACCGTCACCCCTCGGTCAGACGACGGGTGGTGGATTTCACATTCGCCGTCGCGATGAAGAAGGTGGGCTCGCCTTGATCGGACACTCGGGGTCTTCCGGCACCGATTGCTGGATCGATTTCGAAAACGATCTCATCGGTATCGTTCTCACACAGTCAGGCAGCAAGACCGCGAAACCATTGCATGACAAAGTGCGGGAACTCGCGCTGAAGTGGGCGGCGGAATCGAGTCAGAGTCGTCCAGCTCGATAGGCTTCCTGTGTCTCGAGCGGCTTCACCTCTGGCGCCGCATCTTTCGGAATCCAGCGGGCGTGGTCTGCGATGATTGATTGGTATTCCGGATCGCCGGCGAGGTTGGTCAATTCTTCCGGGTCGGAGCGATGGTCGTAGAGTTCTTCAGCGCCGTCTGTATAGCGGATGTAGCGCCAGTCACGGGAACGGACTGCGTGATTTCCGAAGTAGCTTGAGGAAAGGGCAGGGCGCTCCCGGACCGTGTCGGGATCCTTCAATTGTGGAGCGAGGCTCACTCCGTCGAGATACTCGTTTTCGGGAAGTTTTGCGAGATCAACGAGGGTGGGATAAATGTCGAGGAGGCTGGCCGGCTCCGCGCAGTCCCCGGAACTGATCTCAGGACCCGCGAAGATGAGAGGAACGCGTGTCGATTCCTCCCAAAGGGTGCGCTTCGCCAGCTTCTGTTTTTCGCCAAGATGAAATCCATGATCGCTCCAGAGCACGACAATTGTGTTGTCCTTGTTAGGGCCGTTAGCAAGGCCATCCATGATCATGCCGAGACAGTGATCAACAAAGCTGGTGTTGGCGAGGAAGGCGTGGACGAGACTTCGCCACTGATCCTTTTCCTGAATCTCTTTCAAAGTCGGGGCGACATACATTTGATACTGAAAATTGTCGGGAATGTCCTCCATGTCGGCCGGGTCAGCGTTCGGCATCGTGATCTTGTCAGGGTCGTAAAGGTCATACCATTTTTGCGGGACATACATCGGAACGTGAGGACGGAACAACCCGACGGAAAGAAAGAAAGGTTTTCCGTGTTCTTTTCCGAGTTCAGCGGCGGCGGATTCGGCGAGTTGGTGATCAAACATCTCCGAATCATTTTCGGGGAACGCGCCCCAGTCCCACGGTGGCTTTTCATTGATGGGCGATTCAGGCCTGGGCCCTCCCTTTTTGGAGGGGGTGAGAAAGGTGTCGATGTCGGCCGCGAGACGGCCTCCGAAGTTGTGGTGGAGAATCTTCCCCCCAGTCAGGGTTGTGTAGCCGTTCTCCTTAAACCAGGCGTGCATCGTCGGAACGGAATCGAGGCTTGGGATTTTTTCGTAAGCGGGGCCGAGTTCATAGCTGCCGCTCGTGGTCGGGGCCACTCCGGAGATCACGCTGACCCTCGACGGGGAGCAGACGGGGACAGAGCAGTGGGCGTTCGTGAAATTGCGGCCGCTTCTCGCGAGGGCGTCGAGGTGTGGCGTGATGGCATCAGGATGCCCGCCGAGACAGCCGACCCAATCATTGAGATCGTCGATCGAAATCATGAGAACGTTGGGGCGGTCGTCCCCTTGTGATATGGCGGTCGAAAGCACAAGCCCGATGATGGCGAGAAGAATGCAGATGGCGGATCTCATGCCTTTGATGATGAGTCCGATAGGACGGGCTGTCACGGCATCAACGAGGCGCATTGCGGTAGTGGACAATGGTCGTGGCTTTTGTAGTCTTCGGTCATGAAATTTTTGTTCTTGGCCCTTTTTGCTATCATGCTTTCATCGACGGTGTTCGCTCAAGAATCTGATTCGTTTGAGCTTCCTCATCCTGACGCCGAGAACGACTACCCTGGCGAAGGACTGCTACGTCGCTACTCTGGCTACGCTGAACGATGGCCCGAGAAGCGTGAGATATGGGCGGGTCAGATCAAAAAAGATCAGGGCGCGGTCGTTTTTTTAGGAGACTCGATCACACAGGGATGGGGGCTCGATTTTAAAGGGAAGTTCGAAGGAGCCAAGCTCGCGAATCGGGGGATCGGCGGCGACACGACGCGGGGGATGCTCATCCGTCTTGAGAGTGACGTGCTTGTTCTCAACCCCGGTGCCGTCGTCATGCTGATGGGAACAAATGACATCGAAGTGGATATTGCCCCGAAAGCGATCGGGCGGAATTTTGGAAAAATCATCGCCGCGATGAAAGAGCACAATCCGGAGATGCCGATTGTTCTCTGTCGGATGTTCCCAAGTTCGCCGGAAAAGAATCGTCCCCGTGAAACGATCGACGAGGTAAACGCGCTCTTCGATGCTGTTGTGAAAGGAGATCCGCAGATCACGGTTATTGACACCTGGATGCTGTTTGCGGATGAAGATGGAAACGCAGATCCCCGCTGGTTCAAAGATCTTCTGCACCTCAATCCGGAAGGTTATCACCGCTGGGCGGCGGCGATTCATCCGGTCCTCGCAACGCTTGGTTTCGTCGATACGGAGAAAGATGATTTCGAGGTCGAGGAAGGATTTGTCAGTCTCTTCAACGGAAAGGACCTCACTGGCTGGGGCTATCTCCCAACGCCTCCGAGAAAAGCTCCCAAGAATCCACGCCCTGACATGCCTACTTTTGTCGAAATCAAAGAAGCGGTCTCTTTCGATGGAAAGACGGAGAGCAACGATGGCCGCTATGCCGCGATCAACGGACGGCTTGTTGTGAAGACTCCGGCGGAAGGGAGACGCATCCAGCAGCTCTGGACGACAGCGGAATTCGGGGATGATTTTGTGTTGAAGCTGGAGTTCCGCGCGACACCGAATGCGGACAGCGGCGTCTTCATCCGAAAGCCTCAGCTGCAGTGTCGCGATTATCCTCTCGCGGGTCCTTATGAAGATTTGGAAAACTACAAGCCACAGGACTGGAATGAATTGATCGTGACCGTTAAAGGAGGCGTTGCCCACGCAACCTGCAATGGCGAGCTGCTCACCGATGACATGGAAGTGCCCGCGACCGGCCCGATTGGACTGGAAGGAGATCGAGGACAGATGGAATACCGTCGGATTCGGCTGAAAACTTTGTAATCGCCGCAGACCGGACGCAGCTCGAACCGTATCGTTGAAAGAAGACGTTTTCCGTCTACGGTGCGTCGAACTGAATTCTGATTTTCATGAGTGCCGAGACCAGCCCGTTGCCCGACTTCGAGGACATCGCCGAGACGATGACATACCTTCCTGATCTGGATGCTAAGTATCAGTTTTTGATCGATTTGAGCAAAAGACTTCCCGCGATATCCGAGGAGGAACAGACGGATGACTTTCGCGTTTTTGGCTGCCAGTCCGTCGTTTGGATTGTTCCTTATGAGGACACGGCGGAGCCTGATATCCTTAAGTTTCGAGGAAAGAGTGACTCAGTTCTCGTGAGCGGGATCATCGCGACGGTCTTGAGTCTTCACTCCGGGATGACTGCCCGGCAGATTCTCGATCTCGATGCTCCGGAAGAACTGAAGCGTCTCGATTTGGAATCACACCTCAGCCCGACCCGTCGTAACGGGCTCCTCGGCATGATTGAGCGCATTCGTGAGTATGCGGCGCAGTCGTTGATGGAAAAAGCGTAAAGGGGAAGCGGCGAGCGTCCCGCTTGCGGCAGGGGGAAGGGGCCGTAACGCGCTGCCTTTTGTCCTGTCCGATTCTCCCAAAATTTCGCCCGAATGCTTCAGGGCGGCGTCTTGCGCACGCACTGCATTCGCGGCAAGATCGAGACAAAATCCGATGACTCAACCCTGTTAGGTTGATGATCTAACCCTGTTTGGTTTTCGCCTCTCTCATGAAAATTCTGTTTCCTCTTTTTCTTGCCGCCGCTCTCCTCGCTGGTTCTGTGGCGCCTTCGAACGCCGCTGAGCGTCCCGATATCATCCTCATCATGGTGGATGACATGGGGTTTTCCGACCTCGGATATCAGGGCGGGGAAATTGACACGCCGCATCTCGATGCGCTTGCTCATGGCGGGGTGAGGTTTTCTCAATTCTACAATTCCGGCCGCTGCTGTCCGACTCGCGCCACGCTCATGACAGGGCTTCACCCGCATGAAGCAGGGATCGGGCACATGACGGAATCGCCGAAAGGGAAGCGGAAAACGAATGAGCCGCCGGCCTACCAGGGACACCTCAATGATCAATGCGTCACGGTGGCCGAGGCTTTGAAAGCGAGTGGCTACGCGACGCTCATGTCAGGAAAATGGCACCTTGGCTTCTATGAGGAAGAAGACTGGCCGATGCAGCGCGGATTCGATCAGTTTTATGGCTGCATCACCGGAGCGACTCGCTTTTTTTCTCCTGAGGGTGATCGCGGTATTTCGCTCGGCAACGAGCTTCTCGAAACGGTCGAGAGCACGACCAAGGAGGCCTACTACACGACGGATGCCTTCACCGATTACGGCATCCGCTTCATCGATTCCCACCGGAAAAGTGAAACAAAGGACGATCCGTATTTTCTCTATCTCGCCTACACCGCACCGCATTGGCCAGTCCAGGCTTTCGAGGACGACATTGCCAAGTATCGCGGAAAATACAAGATGGGTTGGGAGAAGCTTCGCGAGCAGCGATATGCGAGGCAAATCGAACTGGGCTTGATCGATGAATCGTGGCCACTTTCTCCAAAGACGCCGGGCATTCCGGATTGGGATTCTCTTGATGAGAAAAAGCAGGATGAGATGGATCTCAAGATGGCGATCTATGCGGCGATGGTCGATCGTGTTGATCAGAATGTCGGCAAGCTCGTCGCACATCTCAAAGAGGCGGGAACATTTGAGAACACTCTGATCCTCTTTCTTTCCGACAATGGAGCTTGTCAGGAGGGAGGCATGTTAGGGCGCGGAGAGTTTTATGATATTGAAAAGCGGAATTCGCAGGATAACAACAGCTATGGCGAAGCATGGGCCAATGCGGGAAGCACTCCGTTTCGCTACTACAAGCATTTCGCTCATGAAGGAGGATCGGCGACTCCGTTCTTCATGCACTGGCCGTCTCAGATCGGATCCCGTGAAGAATGGTTCAACGATCCGGCGCAACTGATCGATGTGGTGCCTACGCTTCTTGATGTCGGCGGTGCGGAGTATCCGGAAGAGCGGAAAGGGGAGGCGGTTCCATCGCTCGACGGTATTTCACTGCGGCCTGCTTTTTCAAGTGAGCCGCTCGGGCGCGAGGAGCCGATTTTTGTGGAACACGAGATGAATGCGTTTGTCAGGGACGGTCAGTGGAAGCTGGTCGGGAAGACGGTTTCGACGATCAATGGCACGGATAAGGCGAAGTGGGAGCTTTATGACATGGCGGCGGACCGCACGGAGACAAATAATCAGGCACTCGTAGATCCGCCGAAGGTCCGTGAGCTCGCTTCGAAGTGGGAAAAGTGGGCGGAGCGGGTCAAGGTCTATCCCCGGGGGGGGAACAGTCCGAGGCCGGGCGATCCGACCCCGGAGGCGATGACGCCGCAGATCGGCGGGCGTGAGTTTACGATCAGAGCGAAAGTCCGTCATCCGAAGCCGAACGGTGTCGTCCTCTCTCAAGGAGGGAATGCGTTTGGCTACTCGCTTTTCTTCAAGGCGGGAAAGCCGGCCTTCGCGTGGCGGAATCGCACCGAACTGACTGTGATTCGTGGCGACGAGGCCGTTAGTGGACCAACTGATATAGAGGTCAGTGTCGAGAAAGACAAAGTGACGCTGAAGGTGAATGGAAACGACGTCGCGACGATGCCGATCAAGGAGCTGATGGCAGAGCAGCCTGGATTAGGAATGTTCGTCGGTGCAGACGGCGTTCACGCGGTGGGCGACTATAATGTTCCAAATCGCTTCAATGGTCGCATTGTCCGGCATGAGGTGATCTCACTGATCCCGAAAGTCTTGATGAAGACACCGTGGGCTGATGAGGTCACGGCTGAGAATGTCTGGAACGAATACCCGAGGCCGCAACTGCGTCGCGATGAGTGGACCAACTTAAACGGTCACTGGGATTTCGCCGTCACGGAGATGGATGTTAAAGAGATGCCCGAAAAATCGGACGGAAAAATCCTCGTTCCCTTTGCGATCGAGGCTCCGCTTTCCGGTGTCGAGGAGCGATTTATGCCGGACGATGTTCTCTGGTATCGCCGAAGTCTTGAGGTTAAGAAAAAAGAGGACCGCCGCTATCGCCTGAATTTTGAGGCGGTCGATTACGAATCTACCGTTTGGGTGAACGGGATCGAGGTCGGGATGAACAAGGGTGGAAATCTTCCGTTCTCCTTCGATGTCACCGATGAGATCAAGTTGGGAGAAAACGAGATTCAGCTCCGCGTCACGGATGCAACGGACAGCGCCTATCAGCTGCATGGAAAGCAGCGCCTGAATCCCAAGGGCATTTGGTACACGCCGGTTTCCGGGATCTGGCAGACAGTCTGGATGGAGGAGGTCGTCGATACTCATGTCACGGGAGTGAAGATCACGACGAAGACGAGCGGACGTGTTTTGATCGAGCTGTCCAGTGAAGGGGGAGGGCCTGCAAAAGGCAAAGCAACGGTGACGCAAGGCAGCACCGAGATCGCTTCGGCCCGGATCAAGGGTGACCGCATCGAGCTTTCCATTCCGAATCCGCAGCTCTGGTCGCCGGATTCTCCGACGCTCTATGAGGTGAAGATCGAGTTTGGCGAAGATGTCGTGCATTCGTATTTCGGCATCCGCGAGACCGGCATCGAAAGGGACGAAGACGGACATCTTCGTTTCACGCTGAACGGAAAGCCGATTTATCACTGGGGCACGCTCGATCAGGGTTGGTGGCCTGACGGGTTGCTCACGCCGCCCTCCGGGGAGGCGATGGTTTCCGACATCGAGTTTCTCAAAGCGGCGGGATTCAACACGATCCGGAAACACATCAAGGTGGAGCCGAGGCGTTACTATTATCAATGCGACAAGATCGGCATGTTGGTTTGGCAGGATCAAGTCAGTGCAAAACGGAATGATGATCCGGAGTGGACGAGGCTGAAGGCGAATCCGCCGACCCTGACTTGGCCGAAGGAAGCGCACGAGCAGTATCTGCGAGAGCACAAGCTCATGATTGACACGCTTTTCAGTCATCCTTCGATCGTGCAGTGGGTTCCCTACAACGAGCGGTGGGGACAGCACAACACGATGAAGACTGGTGAGTGGGTTGTGCCGTACGACAAGACAAGGCAGATCAATATCGCGAGTGGCGGCAACTTCTTCCCCGTCGGCCACATTGTCGATGCACATCACTATCCGGATCCGGAGTTCCCCTGGGAGGATGGCGAAGGCGGGCGCTTTGACGATTTTGTTAAAGTGATGGGCGAGTTCGGGGGCCATGGTTTCCCGGTTGAAGGACACGTTTGGGATACGACCGCAAAAAACTGGGGTTACGGCGGTCTGCCGGAGAACAAGGAGGAGTGGCTCGAGCGCTATCGGACTTCGATTCGCAAATTAGTGGAGCTGAAGAAACAGGGCATTGCCGCCGGGATTTACACGCAGACGACAGACGTCGAGGGCGAGATTAATGGTCTGATCACTTATGACCGTGAAGTGCAAAAGCTCGCGCCGGAGGAATTGTTTGAGATGAGTCGGCCGCTTTTTGAGTAGCGGCTGAGAGTCTTTTCCCTTTTCCGGATGGGCGCAGAAAAGGTGAAGGAATATCAGGCCGATCCTTTGCCATCGGAATTCTCGCGAATCCCGCTACGTTCGGATTACCGCGTTGCGAAAATGTAGCGGAACTTGGAAAAGTTCCGACGGCGACAGGCCTCGGCATTGCGGTTCGGAAGGCTGACGCCATCCGCTACGTTTGGAATACGGCGTGATGGAAAATGTAGCGGAACTTGGAAAAGTTCCGACGGCGACAGGCCGGTGCATCGTCGGACGGAAGGCTGACGCCATCCGCTACGTTTCTGGCAGTGTGGCTCAGGAATTAAGTGCTTCAGTGAGGCGTTCCCGAGTCGCGCGGGGATGACCTTTGACCACCAATTCCAGGGAGTGATCGATTAGCTCGATGACGAAGTCTTCAGGAAGCGAGCCGTCGAGAAGGAGGGTATTCCAGTGCTTCTTGTTCATGTGATAGCCGGGGATGATGGCTTCGTATTCATCACGCAGGGTTAGGGCGCGGTCAGGGGCGCATTTCAGATTCATCCTTGGCGGCACGTCTTCGGGGATGAGCAGGGCGAACATTTTTCCCGCGACTTTGTAAACCGCCGCCTGAGGACCGAAAGGGAATTCTTCGGTCGTCTCAATCCGGCTCATGAGATGGTGATGAATCAATTCGAGGTCATTCATGGTGTGTCGAAGTGTATCGTAACACGTGGTCCGGTGTGAAGTTCTGTTCTTGAATTATCATAATTTTTGTAATAATAGTAATAAAAGATGAGTGTTATCCCCAGAATTGCTTTCGCAGTTTTACTGGCCGCCTTTTTTCAAGGACACGCCAGCGCGCAGATCAATGGGGAATCGATTGCTACCTATATCTCTCAGGATTCAGGAAATCCAAGGGAGCAATATCTGGAATACGGTTACAAGCTCGCGACGACTTTGAAGCTGCTAACGCCTCAGCAACTCGCCCGGGTTTTTGGAGAAGCGACCAATGTCCAGGTACCGGAGACCCTGAATCAATTGCTCGAAATGGGCGATGTGAACTTTGAGGGTGGCTCGGCTTCACTATCTCCCGATGCACTCAGTGAACTGGATAAGGTAGCCGAATACCTCGCCTTCAGCCCGAAGGCGAAAATTTCTGTGGAAGGACACGCCTGGTATAGCAACGTTCGGGCGCAATCGCTCTCTGAAGAAAGGGCGCTCGCGGCGATGAATTATCTCACGAGTCTCGGGATCTCAGCTGACCGCATCGAAACGGCAGGTTACGGCGCGGATCGACCTCTTGTCGAGGGAGACCGCTCTGAAACGACCGCGAACCGCCGGATCGAAATCCGGGTGATCGAGGACGACTGAGTTTACGACGCGGTTGAACGGGGACGTGAGCCGGAGGAGCGGCGATTTCCGCCACCGCCACCGCCACCGCTGCGACGACGATTTCCGCCGCCGCCTTGACCGCCGCCACTCCGGCGATTTCCACCACCACCTCCTCCACGACCACCGCGTCCGCCGCCTTGTCCTCCACGGGGAGGCGTTGCGTTGCGCTCTTCGTGGCGGGGTTCACGATGGAAAGGCTGGTCGGTATCGACTGGCACTTTCGTGCGGATGTTCTTTTCGATCTGCGTGAGGAGACCATTGCTCTGCTCATCACAGAAGGAGACGGCGATGCCTTCGGCACCGGCACGGGCGGTTCGTCCGATGCGGTGAACGTAGGAGTCGGGCTCGTTGGGAAGATCGTAGTTCACGACGAGGTCGATTCCTTTGACGTCGATTCCGCGGGCCGCGATATCGGTCGCGACGAGGACTCGAATGCGACCACTGCGGAAGTCTTCCAGCGCTCTGACGCGAGCCGACTGAGATTTGTTGCCGTGAATCGCGGCGGAAGGAATCCCGGATTTTTCAAGATGCTCGGCGATGCGGTTCGCAACATGTTTCATGCCGGTGAAGACGAGGGCGAGGCCACCAGGATGTTGTTCGAGGCAGTGCTCAAGGAGCGCCCGCTTATCTTCGCCTGAAACATGGCAAACCGTCTGGCGAATTTTTTCCACGGTCGTCGCCGGCGGGGTCACTTCGACGTGCTTGGGATTCTTCAAGATCGTGCCCGCGAGCTCAATGATCGACTGAGGCATCGTCGCTGAGAAAAAGAGCGATTGGCGATTTCGCGGGAGTTCGGCGATGATTTTTTTGACATCATGAATGAAGCCCATGTCGAGCATGCGGTCGGCTTCATCGATGACGAAGAATTCGAGTTCGCGAAGGCTGATATGACCCTGACCGATCAAGTCGAGAAGACGTCCCGGAGTCGCGACAAGGACTTCGGGACCGCGACGGATCGCCTGGACCTGAGGATTTTGACCGACACCACCGAAGATGACCGTTGATTGATGCTTCAGGTGCGTTCCATAGGCTGCAAAGCTGTCGTGAATCTGAATCGCGAGTTCGCGGGTCGGGGCGATCACGAGGACACGGGGCGACTTGGGCGTCCTGTTTTTGGGACGGTTCGTGAGATGCTCAAGAATCGGGAGAGCAAACGCCGCGGTCTTGCCGGTTCCGGTTTGGGCACAGCCCATAACGTCCTGACCTTCAAGGACGTAGGGGATGGTCTTTTCCTGAATCGGAGAAGGTGTTGTGTAATCGCGGTCGCGAAGGGCGCGTTGAAGAGGTTCGCTGAGGGCGAGGTCTGTGAATTGAATAGACATAAAATGAGATTGGTTTCGCTGGGAAAAGAACGAGCACGAGAGAGCCGGATAGGCGTCACCAGAGTCGAATGTCCTGAGAGGACTTGAATGCCGCTGGTCAGCGGTAGGACTCGATGAAATTTAGTAAACCCAGATCAGTTCTCACCGAAGAAACCGAAGGGGCGGACCGGGTTGCGAAATGCCGTTGGACCCGATTTAAGACGCCGGAGAGTCGTCGCAATGAGCGGATTTGCAAGCGGAATCAATTTGCTCGTGGCGCCCCGGCGCGGAAACGGATGCGTCATTCCCGCCTCGAAATCTCCCTTTTTGCGGCAGCGATCCCGCTTGAATGTGGATTCGGAGCAGAGATATTGTCTCTTGAATATGGTGAAAATACTCATGCTTCCCGCAGCCCTCCCGATCCTCGGTTTGCTGCTCTCCGTGCCCGCTGCGGCGGAAGAGGATTTGATTGGAAAGATGGACGCTTTCCTCTCGACCCATTGCTATGAGTGCCACGATGACCTCACCACAGAGGCGGATCTCGATCTCACAAATCTCGATTTTAATCCGGCTTCACCCGCGAGTCTCAGCATGTGGGAGCTGGTGTTTCATCGGGTCGAAGACGGCGAGATGCCGCCGAAGAAACAGCCGCGTCCTGAAGGTGCTGAGCTGAAAGATTTTTTGAAAACCCTGAAGACCCCGCTCATTGCGGCGGATCGGGAATTTCTCAATGACTACGGTCGGGTTCGTGGTCGCCGGCTCACGCGGGTTGAGTATGAGCATGCGGTGCAGGATCTTCTCGGGATCGACATCCCGCTCGCCGATGGACTTCCTGCCGACGAGGTCATTCACGGATTCGAGACCGAAGCCGATCAGCAGCAGCTCAGTCACTTTCATCTCGATAAGTATTTGAGCGCCGCGAACAAAGCGCTCGATCATGCCTTTGAAAGAGTGCTGGAGCGGGAGCCGACCTTTGAGCAAACCTATCGCGCCAAAGAGCTGACGCACCGGACCGTTGGCAACTACCGCGGCCCGGACTCGCGGGATGGGAAGACGATGACCTGGCGTCTCACCCTTCAGTTTTTCGGGCGAATGCCGAAGACGGAGGTTCCGGAGTCAGGTTGGTATGAGGTCACGATCAAAGATCTCAAAGCAATCAACCCCGGTGACGACGGAACGGTCTGGGGAACCCTGCGGAGCGGAGCCTGCGCTTCGAACGAACCGATTCTCTACCCGGTCGGTATCGTCGAGGCGACCGCGAAGCCTACGACGCAGATCTTTCAGGCTTACATTCGCGAAGGGCATATGCTGGAGTTCAAAGTCGGTGATGCCACGGAGAAGGCGGCGCCCTCGGGCGCGACGGGCGGGAATGTTTCGTTCAAAGGGCGCGACCTCCGCAAAGAAGGCTTCGCTGGAATCGAGTTCGATTCGATCAGCGTGAAGCGGATTTATCCGAATGGGGCTCGCTGGAAAGTTCGGAATAGTCTTTTTCCAGGATCGAGCAAAGACAGCAAGTTTTCGGTCGATGAGTCGCCAGCGAGCCTTGAGCGTTTTCTGAATACCTTTGCAACGCGGGCCTTTCGTCGTCCGCTCGCCGAGGGTCAGATCGATCCCTACCTTGCTCTCGCGAAACAACAACTGGATCGAGGGAATTCGTTTCAGCAAGCGCTCAAGGTGGGCTATCGGGCGATCCTTTGCTCACCTCGCTTTTTGTCCTTCGTCGAGCCGGTCGGTAAGCTCGACGATTACGCGTTGGCTTCGCGACTCAGCTTCATGCTTTGGAGCAGCCTCCCTGACGAGGAACTCATGAAGCTGGCCGAAGCGGGAAAGCTCACGGCCCCGGAGGTTCTCGCCGGAGAGGTGGATCGCCTCCTCGACGATCCGAAATCGGAACGCTTTATCGCGAATTTCACGGACCAGTGGCTCGCTTTGAACAAAATCGATTTCACGACGCCTGACTCGCGCCGGTTCAATACCTTCGACACGGTCCTTCAGGAATCGATGGTCGAGGAGACGAGGGCTTTTGTCTCCGAACTCATTCATGAAAACCTCGGTGCGCGCCATCTCGTTGATTCTGATTTTGGAATGCTCAACGGCAGGCTCAAGGCGCACTATGGGTTCGACGGGGTGAAGGTTCAGCCGGGCGGTGGATTGCAAAAAGTCAGTCTCCCTGAAGACGCTCGCAGTGGTCTTGTCACTCAGGGTTCCGTTTTAAAAGTGACTGCCGACGGGTCCGTGACCTCGCCAATTCTCCGTGGCATTTGGGTGAATGAGAGGATCCTCGGACTCAAAACGCCGCCGCCGCCGCCGAACGTGCCTGCGGTTGAGCCGGACATCCGCGGAGCCGTCAGCATTCGCGATCAACTCGCGAAGCACAGCTCCGATGAATCCTGCGCCGCCTGCCATGCGAAGATCGACCCCGCCGGGTTCGCCCTTGAAAGCTATGATCCGATCGGGAATTGGCGGAGTGCCTACGGCACGAAGAAAGACTCGGCGAAAGTCGATCCCAGCGGGGTGACGCCGGATGGCGTTCCTTTCAAAGGAATTCGCTCGTGGAAAGCGGTTTACGCGGACCGACCTGAGATGCTCGCGCATACCTTTGCGAAGCACCTATTGACGTATGGAACGGGTGCTTATCCGCGTTTCAGCGATTATGAATATCTGAAGGATATTGTCGAAGCCACTGCCAAAGACAGTTACGGCCTGAGATCAATTCTTCATGCTGCCGTTGCCAGTCCTATTTTCCAATCCAAGTAAGCTCATGAAAAGCGTCCACATCCATACCGGAGCCCACATTTCCCGCCGCACCGTACTTCGCGGAACCGGCATCGCCCTCGGCCTTCCGTGGCTTGATGCGATGAATCCGGCCTTCGGAGCCTCGGCTCCCGCCGCTCCGAAACGCTTTGTCGGGATCAGTCTCGCTCTCGGATTGCACAACCCGAATCTCGTTCCCGAAGACGCAGGCCGGAACTACAAGCCCTCCCGCTACCTTAAGTCGGCTCAGGATCTTCGCGATGAATATACGGTCGTGTCAGGATCGTCCCACCCCGGCGTCACCGGCGGCCACACCGCCGAAGGCAGTATCTTTTCCGCATGTCCGAATTCGAGAGGGGCGACAAGTCGAAACACGATCTCGATCGATCAGCTGATGGCAAAACACCTCGGCCACGAGACGCGGTTCCCTTCGCTGGTCTTGAACACCGGCAACGAGCGCAGCCCCTCTTACACCGAAAACGGCGCGATGATTCCCGCGATCTCCGATCCGAAGAAGCTATTCGCAAAACTCTTCATCGATGATTCGAAGGAAGCGAAAAAGACCGAGGCCGAACTCGTGCGTGGTGGCAAGTCAATCATGGATATCGTAGGGGCCGAAGCGAAAGCACTCGAACGCGAAGTCGGGTCGGGTGACAAAGCCAAGCTCGACGCCTGGTTCACGAGCGTACGGGAACTGGAGCAGCGACTCGAAGCTGACGAAGCCTGGATTCATGAACCCAAGCCAGTCGTGAAGGAGAAGATCATGGCCGGAGATCGCAATAACGCAGCCGATTTGAAGCGGGCTATGCTCGATGTCGTCTTCATGGCGCTGCAAACTGACTCGACCCGTTTTATCACTTTGCATTGCACCGGAAACACCGTGAATGCCCTCGAAGGTGTCGATCAGAGTTACCACGGCCTCAGTCACCACGGACTCGATGAAGAGAAGCTTGAACAACTTGCCATCGTCGAACAGGCGATGATCGATGAGTGGGGCAACTTCCTCCGAAATCTCAAAGGAGTTGAGCAAAGTGGCAATCCACTTCTCAACGACACCATGGTTCTTCTCACCTCGAACCTCGGGAACGCTTCCTCGCACGACAATAAAAACATGCCGGTCCTCTTCGCTGGAGGTGGGTTTGATCATGGAAGGCATCTCGCCTTCAATCAGAAAGAGAACTACCCGCTCCCGAATCTCTACCTCAGCGCGATCCACCAGGCCGGTCTCGATTTTGAGAGGTTCTCGACAAGCGCGGACGAGATGGACGGATTGACGAGTCGAGTGTGATCGCGGTCGATCTTAAGGCGGCCGAACGTGTGACTGGGATGCTCTCAGCCCATCATTGCCGAAGCATTGATGGGACGGATTAGGCAATCCATCCTACTTGGAAATACTGCCGTCTGAGGGACGCGCTCCTCCATGTTCACGTTGACCGCTTCAGATCTAGGTTCCGGTCATGTATTCGCCAGTGGGATACGTTGACTTGGGCACGCATCTTCGCGAGATTGCGGAGTGCAGAAATCCTCCCCAGCGCTCTTGCCACTTGGCTTCCTTGTTTTTTGGTTCGTCTTCCCGGCGGTCTCGAATGCAGCGTCTTTCCCCGAGTTCCCTGAAATCTACAACAGTGAGCCGGATCCCACCGCGCAGCCACCATCGGCGGAGGACGCTCTCGCGATGTTTGCCTTGCCCGACGGATTCTCCGCGACTCTCTTTGCTTCGGAGCCGGAAGTGCAGAACCCGGTCGCGATGGCGTGGGATCGACGCGGGCGGATCTGGGTCGCTGAAAACTACACCTACGCGGAGAAGTCGATCCGTTTCGATCTCTCGCTGAACGACCGCCTTCTCATTCTTGAAGACAAGGACTGGGATGGGAAAATGGATCGCCGCACGGTCTTCAGCGATCAGTTGAAAATGCTCACGAGTGTGGAGCCGGGCGTGGGTGGTGTCTGGGTGATGTGCCCGCCGCAGTTGCTCTTTATTCCTGATCGCGACGGCGACGACGTGCCCGATGGCGAACCGGAAGTCGTCCTCGATGGCTTCACCGTCGCGCAGAGTAGCTACCACAATTTCGCCAACGGTCTCCGCTGGGGGCCGGATGGTTGGCTCTACGGGCGAACCGGACATTCCTGCCCCGGGAATGTTGGCGTGCCTGGAACGGCGGAGGAGGATCGCATTCCGATCAAAGGAGGGATCTGGCGGTTTCATCCTCAGACAAAGGTGTTTGAAGGAATCACTCACGGGACGACAAATCCCTGGGGCCATGACTGGGACCGGCACGGCGAGCTTTTCTATATCAACACCGTGAATGGACATCTCTGGCACGGCATCGCCGGAGCGCACTTCACGGAGAGTTTCGGGGCGGATCCGAATCCTTATGTGTATGAGAGGATCGATACCCACGCTGATCACTATCATTACGACAGAACCGGAAAGTGGAGCGAGTCCCGCGACGGGGCTGCGAATGAATTCGGCGGCGGCCACGCCCACATCGGGATGATGATTTATCAGGGCCGGGACTGGCCGACGGAATATCATGATCGCCTTTTCACGATTAACATGCACGGTCGGCGGACCAACGTGGAGCGGCTCGACCGCGAGGGGAGTGGCTTTGTCGGTCGGCACGAGCCTGACATTTTTCTCATGGGTGATGAGTGGTATCGCGGCATCGACATTCAGCCGGGGCCTGACGGTTCGGTCTTCATCATCGACTGGAGCGACACCGGTGAATGTCACGAGCACACCGGGGTGCATCGCACGAGTGGGCGGATTTATCGCATCAGCTACGGCGAAGTCGCAAAGCCTTCGTTCGAGGCTCGGGCCGAAGATTGGCTCCTGCATGAGAATCCTTGGTATGCTCAGAGCGTGAGGCGGGGCGGGTTCGAATTTTCACGCGCATCGGTTCTCGCAACCGCGACGAATGCGGAGGCGGCGGAAGATCGGCTGCGGGCGATGTGGGAGCTGCATCGAAGTGGAGAGGAGCCGCTCTTCTGGACGAATTTCCTGACTGACCCACATGAATCGGTGCGGGCCTGGGCGATTCGGCTGATGCTTGATCATGAGCCGATCGACACGATTGTCGGTCTGCGGCCATCGGTTTCTCCACAAAATCAGCCCGACGGGGCCATGGGGCGGTTTCTCCGGCTTGCGCGTGAGGATGAGTCAGGCCTCGTCCGACTCGCTCTTGCTTCAAGCCTGCAGCGACTTCCTGTTTCGCAGCGCGCGGCGCTTGGCGGCGCGCTCGCGAGTCGCGCCGAAGACGCGGGCGACCACAATCTCCCGATGATGGTTTGGTATGGGATTAGTCCTCTTGTCGCCTCCGATCCGGAAGCACTTGTGAAAATCGCGGGGGTAACCGAATGGCCCGATTTGGTCCGCTGGATTTCACGAAGCTTCTCCAGTCAGTGGGAGGAAGAACAGAAGCCGCTCGAATCACTGCTTTCGACGGCGAAAGAGATTTCTCCGGCGATGCAGTCCGCTGTTCTGCGAGGCGTCAACGAAGGACTCCAGGGTTGGAGAAAAGCAGCCAAGCCGAAAGCCTGGGACGGTCTTGTTGCTGCGATTGAAAATTCTGAAAGCAGCGCGTTGCTTCGTGAACTCAGCGTCCTCTTCGGGGACGGACGGGCGCTCGATGAAATCAAAAAAGTCGCCCTCAATTCGGAAGCGGATGTGGCGATGAGAAAAGCGGCGCTCGAAACCTTGATCGAGAATCAACCCGATGATCTTCGTGAGATTTGTGAATCGCTGCTCAATGAGCGACTTATCAACACCGTCGCGGTGAAGGGGCTCGCTCTTTTTGATGACCCGGCGCTGGGGCAGTCACTTGCCAAGCAATACGGACGGTTTTATCCGGGAGAACGGCCTTCAGTGATCGAGACACTGGTTTCCCGCCCCGCCTGGGCGGAGGCGCTTTTGCTCCAGATCAAAAAGGGTGCCATACCGAAAACGGACCTCACCGCGTTCCAGGCGAGGCAGATTAATTCTTTTCACGATGAATCACTGAGCGGGCTTCTTGGAGAGGTCTGGGGCGAAGTGCGGGAGTCCGATGAAGCGAAGCGTCGCCTCATCGAGGACTGGACCGCAGCGCTCGCGCCTGAGGTTTTAGCGGGGGCTGATCTTGTGAAAGGTCGTCAGCTTTACGCCGGGATCTGCGGAGCCTGTCACCGCATGTATGGCGAAGGGGGAAAGATCGGGCCGGATCTGACTGGTTCGGGGCGCTCTGATTTGGGGTATCTGTTAGAAAATATTTTCGATCCTAATGCCGTCGTGAGCACGGATTATCAGATGTCGATGGTCACGATGAAAGACGGACGGGTTCTTACCGGGGTTGTCGCGGAGGAATCTGAAAAGACGGTGACGCTTCGCCAAACGACCGATGAGTTGACGCTGGAAAAGAGCGCGATTGAAGAGCGTGAGGTCTCGCCAGTGTCGATGATGCCCGAAGGTCTTCTCCTCGCTTTTGGAGAAGAACAAATTCGCGATCTCATCGGGTATCTCATGCATCCCGTGCAGGTTCCGTTGCCGGAATGAGTGTGTTTTTCGGCTGGGGCATCGCGGCCGGAAGGCTGACGCCATCCGCTACGTTTTGAGAGTATGGGAAATGTAGCGGATGCTGTAAAGCTTCCGGAATGCGCGTGCATTCGGCAGGGGCAATGCGGCCGGAAGGCTAACGCCATCCGCTACGTTCGGAAAGGAGGAGGAGGGAAATGTAGCGGATGCTGCAAAGCTTCCGGAATGCGTGTGCATTCGGCAGGGGCAATACGGTCGGAAGGCTGACGAGACTGTTGCAAAACCTGTCTTAATCCATGAAATCAAGGCTCCATCCGTTAAAATCCATGATTCTTCTAATTTTTACATGGATTGAACATGGATTTGAAGGATTACATGGATTAGCTCGAGGTTGATCGGCTTTTGCAACAGTCTCTGACGCCATCCGCTACGTTTCTTCAGGGCGGACGACGAGCGATTCAAAGGGCTCGATCGAATTTCCCTCTTCCTCCGACCGCCAAATGACTTCACCTTCCGGCAAAGCCGCGACTTCCGGACTGAGATTGAAGTAGCAACGAAGCGCCCCGCGCTCAAGGAGCAGGAGTTCCCGGCCCGATTCGCCATTCAATTCAACCGCGCCCCGATTCGTCCCCGAACGCAACTCAAGGTGAGCCTTTCGCAGTGCGATCAGGTCCTGATAAAGCTGACGAAGAGACGCCCGATCCTGATCTTCCCAATCCCACGAAAGTCGGCTCGTCGCGAAAGAACTCTCCGCCTGGGGATCGGGCACCTCGCCCTGCAATCCGTAGTCCCGTTTCCGCCCGCGGCGAACTCCCTTTACCACGCCCGCATCGCCGAACGAGCAAAAGAAAAGAAAGGGGTTCGTCTCTCCGTATTCCTCGCCCATGAAGAGCATCGGAAGAAACGGGCTGAGAATCGTGAGGCAGGCCCCGAGGCGCATCTGGCCGGGCGATACCAGAGAAGCGAACCGTTCACCACAGGCGCGATTCCCGACATGGTCGTGATTTTGAAGCGAGATCACGAAACGGTCGCTCTCGACTTCCGGCGACGGTTTCCCCCATTTTTGCCCGTAGAATTCCGAATGCTGCCCGGTGAGGTGAAGGTTGTTGTTAATGACATTCCGGATCGTTTCGATGCCTTGGTAATCGACATATTTGCCGTGCGTCTCTCCCGTCATCCAGGCGCTCACCGCGTGGTGAAAATCCTCGTTCCACTCCGCGTCGAGTCCGAGGCCTCCCGCTTCGGTCGGGGTGATCATCTTCGGATCATTGAGAAGGCTTTCGGCGATGATGATCGCCTTTCCTCCTCGCGATTCAGCCGCTGTGTTGGCTGTTTTTTTGATGTCTGTCAGGATGTGGACCGGGGACGAATCTACCATCACATGAACGGCATCAAGGCGGAGGCCGTCGAGGCGAAAGTCGTGAATCCACTGCCAGACGCATTCAAGGATCCAGTCACGAACCGGCTGAGCATCGTCCCCATCGAAATTGAATCCCGGGCCCCAGGGCGTGGGGTGGCGCTCCGTGAAGTAGGGCGCAAATTCGCTGAGGTAATTTCCCTCCGGTCCGAGGTGGTTAAAAACGACATCGAGAAAAACGCTCAGCCCCAATTCATGAGCCGCGTCGATGAATCGCTGAAAGGCGGCGGGTCCTCCGTAACTGTGCTGCGTGGCCATGGGATGAACGCCGTCATAGCCCCAGTTCCGTTCGCCGGGAAACTGCGCCACGGGTAGGATCTCGACGGCGTTGATGCCGAGGTCCACGAGATCGGGAATGCGTTCGAGCGCGGCATCGAAGGTGCCTTCGCGGGTGAAGGTGCCGAGGTGGAGTTCGTAGAGGACGAGATCACTTCGCTCGATCACGGGTGAAGAGTGTTTCCAGGAACAGGTTTCAGGAAAGAAAAGGCCCGACAAATCATGGACGCCGGAGGGTTGGAAGACCGTCGCCGGATCGGGTCGTGTCGGTCCGCCTTCGAGGGAGTAGCCGTAGCGAGTTGCGACAGCGACGTTTTTCAGCAGGAGGGTGAAATACCCATCGCCACCGCGTTCCATCGGAAGACGGCGATCATTTCCCGAGGGTGTCCGCAGATCGAGATGAACCTCACGGGCGAGGGGTGCCCAGAGTCGCCAGAAGGTCTCGTTGCCTTTCTGCCGGGGACGGCAAGGTTGAAAATTCGGGGATGTCGTCGGCATCTTGTGAGGACCTTCGATGGAAGTGTGAAAAGCGAAAGAATGAATTTTGATCTCCGGTTGTAAGGAATAGCAGACAAATCTGTCTGATAGCATGAAACAACCCCATTTGAATATGAAATCCATTGAACTCACTTCCGAAAATTTTGACGAAACGCTCGCCAATGCCACTCTTCCGGTCCTCGTCGACTTTCACGCAAGCTGGTGCGGTCCCTGCAAGATGTTGAGCCCTGTCATTGATCAAATCGCCGAAGCGAAAGCCGGTGAAGCGATCGTCGCGAAGGTCGATATCGACGCGGCTCGTGACATTGCCCAACGATACAAGATCAACTCCGTGCCGACACTGATTGTCTTCCAGAATGGCGAACCCGTCGTTGGCGCTAGCGGAATGCAATCAAAGGCCGCCATAGAATCGATGATCGATCAGTGAGCGGCGGCGGCGGTCGGCTGATCTAGCACTCCTTCTTCAAGTGGCGGCTGCAAGATAGACGGGAGCTGAGTTCGTTAGGAGGCGATCCCTTTCCCGTTATGATTTCGGTTTTGGGGTCGCTATCGAAGGTCTGAGTGACTAGGCTGTCGCCATGAGAGTTTTTCTTAGAATCCTCAGCGTTGTCTCTTTCTTCTTGGCAATCGCGGCTGCGAAGGCGGAGGAGTGGACGCTTCATTCCATCGCCCCCGGCGCGGCTGCTGAAGGATTGCCGAGAGAGGAGGAGGATATATGGGCTCTCGCGGCACCCCCGGAAGAGGGCGCGAACGGATACTGGATGAAATCGTTCGACGTCGAAGGAGAGAGCTGGGTTGAATTCAGCGTGAGGCGAAAAACGACCCGGGTCGCCTACCCGCGACGTTCGTGCGTGGTGCGGATCGAGTGGTATGGCGAGGACGGACGGGCGGTGACGAGCCGTGAGAAAGTGAATCCGATTTACAGCGGCTCCGAAACGACGACGGCGCGTCCTGACTTTCCGCGCGACAAGCAAACTGATCTTGAAGGATGGACGACGGTCTCGGATCGATACCCCGTACCGGTGGATGCCGTCGAAGCGGTCGTGCAGTTACACCTTCGTTGGGCTCCCGGCGGGGCGGTGGTATGGAAAGAGCCCACGCTGCTCGCCTCGGAGCCGTTGCCAAAACGCGAAGTGACGATGGCGGCGGTCCACACGCGAATGTCAGGAGGAAAGCGCACCCTTGTAGAAAATCTTGAACACCTCGCGGGCCTTGTCGGAGAAGCCGCAGCAAAAGGGGCTGACCTTGTCGTTTTGCCGGAGTTGCTGAACTGCAAGGGCATCACGAATGATTATGTTTCGGTGGCGGAGTTAATTCCGGGGGAGACGACGAAATTTTTCGGGGCGGTCGCGCGGAAACACGACCTCTACCTCGTTGTGGGTATGGCCGAAAAGGCGAAAGAGCAGGTTTTCAACTCGGCGATTCTGTTAGGGCCTGATGCTTCGATTGTCGGCGTTTATCGGAAGGTCACGCTTCCCCGCGAAGAAATTGCCAAAGGAATCTCGCCGGCGGAGGGATACCCTGTTTTCGAAACACGCTTTGGTAAGGTCGGGATGATGATCTGTTATGATGTCTTTTTTCCGGAAGTGGCGCGGGAACTGGCGATGAATGGAGCAGAGATAATTGCGGTGCCGATTTGGGGAGGTAACCCGGCGCTCGCGAGTGCGCGATGCATCGAGAATGGCGTTCACCTCGTCACCTCGACCTACACCGACCACGAAATGAACTGGATGAAAACGGCGGTCTGGGATCGGGAAGGACAGAGGCTCTCGACGGCGGTGGAATGGGATTCCGTGGTCACCGCGACGGTGGATCTAAATGAAAGGACCTACTGGAGCGGTCTCGGTGATTTCCAGGCCCGGATCGCGAGAGAAGCTCCGGTGAGGAGGATGGAACCGGTTTTTCATTTGCGGGAAGAGAGTGCGACGCCATAGCTAAAGGAGATGAGAGTGGTGAAATTTCTGGGCAGGGCGATTCGGCGCTGGATGCGGGCCGATGGTCCAGGGCAGGCAGCGGCGGTTTCGTTTTATGCCGTCTTCGGGATGGCGCCTTTGCTCGTCTTCGCCGTGGTCGTTGCCTCGCGAGCGCTCGGGCCGGAGCGGGCGAAGGAGTCGGCAGTCAACTGGCTTGCGGACATGATTCCGATGGAGGCTGCGGAAACGCTCGTTTCGATTGTGCATGTGAAGTTTCTCGCTGACGGACCATGGTGGTCGAATGTGGTCTCCGGGGGCGTCCTGATCTGGGCGGCATCGCTTATTTTCATGCGGCTGGTCGTGGGGACGCGGACGATGTTTGGCGAAGCAATCGAGACAGCGACGCGACGGATTCGGCAGAATCTGATCGGCCGTGGCATCGCTCTGGTGTTGGCGGTTTGTGTCGGCCTCGTGATCTGCCTGGTCTTTGTCGTTTCATCGCTCGCAACTCCGATGGTTCGCGAGTGGCCAGTGGGGACGAAGACGCTGCTGGGAATGGGTAATGCTCTGATTCTCACTGTCGGTGGCGTGGTCCTGCTCTGCGTCGTGACTCCGTTTTCGTTGAAGAAAAGGGCGCTCGCTTCCACTGCTGTCTTTCTTTTTGCGGCCTTCATGATCGGGCGGGTTCTTTTCCAGAGTTACATTACGCACAGTGTGATTTCCTCCGCTTATGGTGTCGCGAGCTCGGTGGTGGTTTTTCTCGTGTGGATTTACTACATGGCCTGCGGCTATTTTATCGGGGTCGCCATTTGTGCTGAGTTCCGATGTGGTGAGAAGAAAGATGGCATGAGCCAAGCTACCGACAGTGTCGCCAACGTAACTGATCCGGATGATTGCTGACATCCTTATTCGCTACCTTCATTTCATTTCGCTAATCCTGCTGATGGCTGCAGTGCTGGGGCAGCATTTGTTGCTGAAAAAGACAATGAAACGCAGCGAGATCGCGCTCGTGCAGAGGCTGGATATTCTCTATGCGGTAATGGTGGTGGTCGTCTTGGCGACCGGATTTGCGCAGTGGTTCTGGGTGGGGAAACCGGCTGATTTTTATTCAAGCAATCCCGTTTTCCACGTGAAAGTGACTCTTTTCCTGATCGTTGGAGTGGTCTCTGCTTATCCGAGTGTGTTCCTCGGAAAGAACAAAAAGGGGGAGCCTGATGAAGTGATTTCAGTTCCAAAGCTGGTCGTTTGGAGTGTGCGGATCGAACTTTTGCTCCTCTTTCTCATGCCACTCTTAGCTAACCTGATGGCCCGCGGGATCGGAATTCCTCTCGTCAGTGAATGAGCTTCATTCGCCTAGAATCTGAGACTCCCTACGAAGAGGCGGTTTCGGATGTCCCGAAAGATGAGCTGATCGAGATCGAGGGTCAGAGTGTTTATGTGAAGGACATTGGCAAAGGCCCTGTCATCGTGATGTTGCACGGCTTTGCTTCGAGTTCTTATTCATTCCGCGAATTATTCGATTCATTGTCAGCGTGCTTCCGTCTCCTCGCGATTGACCTGAATGGATTTGGACTCACGCAGCGTCCGCGAAAATCGAAGGCTTACCTCATTGAGAATCAGGCGGATCTGATTGTTGAAATCTTGAAGAGAAAAGGGATTGCCGGGGTCGTGATGCTTGGCCATTCCTACGGAGCGGCGGTGAGTGCAGTTTTAGCGGCGCGGCACCCCGATTTGGTGAAACGAGTGATTCTCGTGAGTCCTCCCTCAGAATTCGCCGGGAAACCGCCCTGGTATGTTCGGAACGGACTTGGAATCAGGGTGGCTTTTTTCTTAATTCGGGCGCTGCTTTCAAACCCCGAAAAATTTCGCAAACTCTCTTCCAAAGCTTTCTATGGGGAGGGCGTCATCACTCTGGAGGTGTCAGAAGTTTATCGTCGATCCATGCTCATCGAAGGCCTCCGTGATGCCTGTTTCGGTTATGCGAAAGCGTTTGGCGGGAATGGGGCGGCTTCGATTCGCTATGATGCGATTCTGCAGACGACTCTCATTGTTGTCGGGGAGAAAGATGAAGTGGTTTCAGCGGAAAGTTGTGCCGGAGTTTCTGATTCCATTTCGGGGAGTCAGCTTATCGTCCTTCCTGAATGCGGTCATTGCCCACCTGAGGAACGCCCGGTGGAACTGTCGAGAGCGATCAGTGAGTTTCTCACGAGAAACTAGCCGTTAAAATTCCTTCCTATCGGAATTTTGGCTTCCCTGATTGTCTTGGAATAGGCTCTGCCAAGAGAATTTAAGCAATTACGAAAGTGATTGCAATTATGATAATTGAGTCTCAGTTTAGAGGCATGATGAGGTCTGCCATTCTCTTTCTTGTCTCTATTCTCCTTACCGGTTCGCTTCACGCGGAGCGCTTTCATGAGGTTTCGCGGACAAATGAAAACACGCTCAATGATCTCGTGAGAGAGCTTCCTATTCTATCCCCGTCGTGGGAGCGACAACTGAGGCAGCTTTCGTCGATTCAGGAGCAGCTCTACCTTTTCGAACTCGAAATGCGGGGTGAAGGTCTTGATCAACCTCTCGCTGAGGCGTTTTCGATTCATTATTCGGCGATTGTGAAGGCGATGGTGGAAGACCGAATCACCGGGGAATATGGCCGGGATCTCCTTTCGGTTCACCGGCAGTTGCTCGCCCGAACCCAGGAGTGGAGTCGAAAAAAGATTCGCGATGAGAACTTTCCCGAAGAGGTAATCAATAACCTTTACTTTTTTCTGACGGAGTTGAGAGAAAACTCTCTCCCGCTCTACGAGGTCAACCCTTCGCTGCGCACTCCGGTCGTGAATGGGTATCAGGTCTGGCTGGGTGAACTCGTGGCCTGGGGCTGCGACTGTGGCCGACTCACTCCCGGAGCCCGTGGCCGACTCCAGTTTGAGCTTGAGCAGCTTGAGCGATTTGAATTCTACTACAAGCGGGACGGCGTTTTGAACATGGCGGAACGCGAGCTGCTCCATGAGCGGTTTATCAACCTGACCCGTGATGCCGTCGATATTCTCGTCCGCTGATCATCAGTTTTCGCGTCGGCTATTCGCCTAACGCACCGAACGGGTGTAGTTCCCGTCCATAAACACTTTCAGACCGATTTCATTTCGACCCTCGGTTTGAGCAGGGAAACCTTTGGACCAGAGGACTTCCCAGTGCGCTTTGTCACCAAATGAGGCCTTTTTGTAGCGCATCTCGGCGATGAACACTTCGGCTTGCAAGCCTCGATCATCGAGGTCCTTTTGCGCCACCGCCGCCGCTTGAGCAGCGAGCAAACTCGGTGTGTTCGCAAGAACGAGAGTGGGGAGGGCGAGAGCGAGGAGAGCGATGGCAAAGAATGATTTCATGATCCTGATCGACTGTTAGCGTCGCGCTCATTCTAGCGTCCCGATCATGGAAACGTCAACTGACAGAAATTTGATCTTCGCGATGGCGGGACTTGATTGATGACCGCCCCGTCGCTAAGGCTATCCCTAGATGAGCAAATCCCCCGAAACTCTCGCGACCTATGACGGTGGTCTATTTCCCACGATTGGCCTTGGAACCTGGAAGATTCCGGATGAAGTCCTCCCCACGCTGATCCCTGACGCGGTCGAGGTGGGCTATCGTCACTTTGACTGCGCCTGCGATTATGGCAACGAGCCGGCCGTCGGTGACGGGATTCAAAATGCGATCTCGGCGGGAAAGTGCCGCCGCGAGGATCTTTGGATCACCTCGAAGCTCTGGAATACCTACCACGAGCCGAAGCATGTCAGGGCCGCCTGCGAGAAATCGTTGACCGATCTCGGGCTCGATGAACTCGATCTTTACCTGATTCATTTTCCAATCACGCTCGCCTACGTGCCGTTTGAAGAACGCTATCCGCCGGGTTGGTTTTTCGATCCGGAAGCAGAGAATCCGGCGATGAAGCACATCGACGTTCCCTACGCCGACACCTGGGGGGCGATGGAGGAGCTGGTCGATTCCGGTCTCGTGAAGCGGATCGGCGTCTGCAATCTCGGCACCGCGATGCTTCGCGACCTGAAGTCGTATGCGCGAATTCAGCCCGCCGTGAACCAGGTCGAGATGCATCCCTATCTCTCGCAGGAAAATCTCTTGCGCTACTGTCAGGATGCCGACATCGCCGTGACCGCGTTTTCCCCTTTTGGAGCGAGTTCCTACGTGCCGCTGAGCATGGCGGACGAAAACGAGTCACTCTTTGCCGATCCCGTGATCCAGGAAATCGGGAAAGCGCACGGAAAAACCGTGGGGCAAATTGCGCTGCGCTGGGGCGTGCAGCGGGGAACGGTCACGATTCCGAAAACACAGACCGTGGCGCATTTGAAAGAGAATCTCGACATCTATGATTTCGAGTTGAGCGCTGATGACATGCTCACGATCGATCAGATGAACCGGGATCGGAGATTCAATGACCCCGCTGAGTTTGGAGAGGCGGCTTTCAACACGTTTTACCCCATCTTTGATTAATCCCGGTAGGTGATCTGAGAATCTTTGGGCAATATGACCGACCGCCGGAGTCTCTCTGTATGCGATTGCTAGTTTTTCTAACCTTCATCTTCGGTTCCTCCTTCATTCTCGCGGGCGAAGACCGGAAACCCAATGTCGTCATCATCTTCATCGATGATCAGGGCTACTATGATCTCGGGTGCTATGGGGCTACCGAGGTGAAGACGCCGAGGATCGATCAGCTCGCCACTGAAGGGATCCGTTTCACCGACTACTACGCGGCCGCCCCGATCTGCAGCCCGTCGCGGGCCGGACTCCTGACCGGAGCCTATCCACGCCGCATCGGAATGGAAACCTGGGTGCAGCGGGCTGATTCGACTCGGGGGATTCATCCCGACGAAGTGACGCTCGCGGAGCTCTTCAAGGCGAACGGATACGCGACTGCCTGTGTCGGGAAATGGCACATGGGTGATAAGGATCCATTTGTCCCGATGGCGCAGGGCTTCGACTATCACTTCGGGATGTACTCCAATCTTGATCCGGTCGAGACGGTCTATTTTGGTGAGGAGGGAGTGCCCATTTTGAGGAATGGGGAAATCGTGAAGCGTCCCGCTGATCCTGCCGAATTGACGAAGCTTTACACCGATGAAGCGATCGCCTTTGTGCAGCGGAAAAAGGACGAGCCTTTCTTTCTCTACCTGCCCCACACCATGCTCCACAATCCGCTCGGGGTGAGTCCTGAATTTCAGGGAAGCTCGGAGTGGGGCGAATATGGTGATGCGATTCAGGAGCTCGATCACGGCGTCGGGCGCTTCATGGATAAGTTGGCGGAATTAGGAATCGCGGACAACACCGTCGTCGTCTATGCCTCGGACAATGGCCGCGGTGCGGGGCGAAATCCGCAGCAGCCGATGAAAGGCACCAAACTCACGACCTGGGAATGCGGCATCCGCGTGCCGGGGATCCTCTGGGGCCCCGGTCTCGGGATCACAGCCGGGGTCGAGAATGGAGAAGTCGTCCACGCGCTCGATTGGTTTCCGACCTTGGCGACCGCAGCCGGTATCAAGATTCCGGAGGGTCATCCCGTCATCGACGGTCGGGATTTGTGGCCTCTCTTTATCGGCGAGGTGGACACGATTCCGTCTCCGGACGCGGGTCTTTCGCTCAATGCCGGAGTGCCGCTTCAGCGTCGCTGGGAGCAGGGGCTCGAGTGGTCGGACTACTTCGACCGGGAAGATTATCAGAATGCTTTCTTTTACCACGGAAGCCACGGAGCGCTCGCGGCAGTGAGATCAGGGAAACATAAGATGTATTTAAATCCGCAGCTCACCGTCTACGATCTCGAAGCCGATCCCGGCGAGTCAAAGCCGGTGCGCGAGCAAGGCTTGATCAAAAAGCTCCGCGGCATGGCGGTGATGTTTCAGGAGGAAATGAGTCGGGATGCGCGGCAGGCGGGAGAGGTTGAGGGGCATTGAGCTGGTCCAATTTCCACAAAAAATCGCTTGTTGGTGTAAACACTCAGATCCGAATTACGGCTGGTTCTATGTTCAGTTTCGCAGCAATTGCTTCGGATAACGAAATTACGTCTGCTCGATATACTCGTTCCTACTCTTGTCGCTCACGTAGGAGCGAGGACCGGCCCGGGTTCGTTTTCCTGATATGATTTGAGTCTGGATATATTGAATTCAACGGTTGAAATGCACTCGCGGAATATCCACTATGGAGCTATGCGCGATCTAAATAACTTTGTGCACCGAGGCAGATCCCTGTCGAAGTTGTTGTTGCTGCTTTGCTCAGTGTTTTGTCTTCTTGGAGAGGCCAATCTTTCCGCTCAGGATGTTCCCTCCCTCTCCAAAACCTGGCCCACGGGGCCTCATTTCCGGAGCGAAGGCAATTTCCGCGCCTGGTCTTCGGTCCCTGATGATCCGTTGATCGACCTGAGTAAGTTAGCCGGCATCTCCGATCTTTCACAGGTTCACGCTCATGGTGGGGGCTGGGTTGTGCTGCGGGAGAATGGTGAGACGATTTCTTCCAGCGGAATCGCTGACCGGGAGAACATCGAGCGGATCTGTCCGGGGTGGCATCACTTCTTCGCGCTGATTTCGAAGGAAGGAAAGTTGCATACCTTCGTGAGGGATAAGGAGCTTGGCCCCGGGATGCACGAGAACATACTCGGTCGCGTCGTTGATGCCTTCTTCGCCCCCTTTCGCAGTGTCGCGATCAACGACGAGGGCGAACTCATTGTCTGGGGATCAGCTCACGATCCCGCTAGCGAGAAACGGCAATGGAAAGTGAAGCCGACTATTCCCGAGGGAACAAAAGCAGTTGCCATGTCGAGTACGGATCACTTGACCGCCGTGTTACTGGACAGCGGGGAGCTGAGGGCTTGGAGAAGCTCCGGCCCAGTTGAGCTGCCGCCGGAATTTGGTGTCGGAAGGATCAGTCAATTTGCGGTTAATCGGACTCGAGTATTCGGAATCCCCAATAAAGGCGGTGACGGTCTTACCCTGATCACTCTCCCGGTGAACGATGTGACGGTTATTCCATTCCCCGGTGCTGGAGAAATTCAGTTCAAGGAGTCCGAAAGTGGAGTGACTGCGTTTCGAGGCGATCATTCGGTCTCAAGCGATACCGATTCCTATAATCGCTGTCCTGAGCTTGAGGCAGCCCTCTCCCACGTGACGGTGGAGGACACCAATCTGTTCTCTCTATTTATCAGCTTTCCGGATACGCCCGAAGTCCGCTTCCTTTGGTATGACAAATTGGATCAACATGAATCACTTTCCGAAACCCCTGTCCCACCAATGGCGCCCGCGCCCGCTCCTGCGGCGGAAGTCACCGCCCTCTCTCCGGAAGTGGCCAAACGCATCAATGGATACCAAACGGCCCGTCGAAACCAGATCGGGACTTTCGCGGCGGAGTATCGGGTAGCCCTTGTCTCTGCTGAGGCACTAGCCCGGAGTTCGGGTGACCTTGACGGGCTCGTTGCGATTCGTGAGGCGAAACTAAATGCCGACGAATTGCTTGTTCACATCAAGGCATTGCCGAAGAGTAAGGAGGTTCAACCGATCGAGCCACCCCCTGCGTTGCCCGCTCTCGCACCCGATACGCTGAAGGCGGCGAGGAAGGCGTTCGATACGAAGATGAAGAAGGCGGAAACGCGATTGTATCAAGCGCTCGATACCTCTCTCGAGTTCGTCCAACAGGTACAGGTCAAGAATCGGAAAATCGCGGAGGCAAAAGACACGAGTGAACTCCGGGAAAGATTCGCGAGTCGTTTCGAAGGGCTCGCTGCGACGAAGGTGACGGCGCCATTGCCGGTCGCCAATACGTCAGCAGAGGCACCTCCAAAGTCAACGCAACCAACCGTTGTCGTCAAGCCCGGTCGCCTCGAAATGTGGAGCAGCCGTGATGACGACGATGCGATTCGCCTGACCCGTGGTCGAGGACTCGATGATGTCGTCCAGGTCCAGCTGTTCCGCAGCGGGTGGATCGCCTTGCGCGAAAATGGCGAAGCCGTCTCCAGCAACCGCGATTTCGATAAGCCGAACATCGCCCGGATCACGAAGGGTTGGGACGATGCCTTCGGCATTATCGACAAAGAAGGGGAACTCATCGTTATTGCTTCAGGGAAGGCGCAACCAAAGGAACGAATCAACAATGTGAAGGATGCATTCATTTCCGAAGCCCACTCCATCGCGCTTCATCACGACGGCACGATCACGACTTGGGGGCCTGCCTATGAGGGCAAAGCGGCGGGTGGTGAAAAATGGGTTCCCGCCCCAACCGGACTTTCGGGCATCGACCGCGTTCTTGGCAATCTCATTTCCGGAGTCGCTGTTACTGCAGAAGGAAACGTGACCGCCTGGAGGTCAACAGGTCCTTGCCGCATGGGGAGTGGATTCACCAAGAACATTCGTGATATCTCTGCGAGAAAGAATGGCTTCCGCGTCATCAACGCGGGAGGGATGATGTCGTGGTGGAGGTCTAGCGATTCGGGAGCCAACTCTTATCCTGACTGGAAGGAGAGATATGGCCCACTTGTCACGCTGCCGGACACGCATGACTTCAATTTCGCTCGAACCGATGACGGTAGCGTCGTCGTTGATCTGAAGTGGATCGAACGCCATTCCGACCTCCGCTCTGCGCTCGAAGACCTCAAGGGCGCACCCGAAGAAGCCTTCTCATATTTCACCGACGGCCCGATCCATCGCCTCGGTTGGATTGAGCAACCCTGACGTCCCTTTTTCCGACTAATGTCATCATCTACCAAAGGAACCGGCGGTAAGAGCTGGACCCCGCCCACCGTCGAGGAGTTGCAGCAACTCCTCCCCCAATACGAGATCGAGAAAATTCTCGGCTTCGGCGGCATGGGCGCGGTCTATAAAGGGCAGCAAGCTCAACTCGGTCGAGCCGTCGCGATCAAAGTCCTCCCCGAAACGCTCATCACCGACGACGACGAGCATCAATACGCCGAGCGCTTTAAGCTCGAAGCACGGGCGATGGCAAACCTCGACCATCCGGCGATTATCTCGGTGCATGATTTCGGCCAGACCGAAGTCGGCCATCTCTACTTCGTGATGGAGTTCATCGACGGGATGGACATTGAAGAATACATTCACCAGTCCGGCGGGATCGTTGATCCCGGGCATGCCGTCGCGATCGTCTCCCATGTCCTCGACGCGCTCGATTACGCGCATTCTAAGGGCATCGTCCACCGCGACATCAAGCCGGCCAACGTCCTCATTAATCGAGAGGGAAAGGTGAAGATCGCCGATTTCGGATTGGCGAAAGAGTTCTCCGGCGACGACGACGCTCCCGTGACGGGGTTGACGATGACGAACATGGCGATGGGGACGCCCGACTACATCGCGCCCGAGGCGCTGGACTCCGATGCGATGCCTGATCACCGCGCCGATCTCTATGCCGTCGGAGTGATGCTTTACAAAATGCTCACCGGGAAGATTCCCCGTGGCCTTTTCCGGATGCCGAGTGAAGCGGACGGATCGTTGGACAAGCGGTTTGACGCTATCATCGAAAGTGCGATCGAGAGCGATCCGGCCGGCCGATTTCAGAATGCGTCGGAATTTCGTGCGAAGCTCGACGAACTAGCCAGCGCACCGATTGCGAAAGTGGAACCGGCGCAGAGCACTGGATCGGTCGAGCCGGTCGTGACCGAAGCACGATTGAAGTTTCCGGGGAGCGCAACGCAGAAAAAGAAGGCCCCGGTCGCCGCTCCAGGAGGACAAAGCACGAGAAGAAGTCGGGGTGGTCGCAAAAAGATTATAGTTTCCAGTTTGGTTTGTTTTTCTGTGGTGGGTTTGGGGATTTTTGCAATGCTCGCTCGCAATGAAAGGTGGTGTAAATAGTTGTCTGTAAGTCCGCCCGACCCAGCCCGCCGCAGAAGCGGCCGATGGAGCGTAGCGGAATCGGCCGCTTCTGCGGCGGCGCGCCTCCCCCCCCCTGGGGTTGTCGGTGCCCGTCCATGACTTAATGCTGAAGGTGCAAACCAAAAACAGCAAAAAGCCATGTACGAACCCAATCAAAATAATCAACATCCCGATCTCATCAACCTGCTTCTCG